>Ga0233444_10002911_pt1 | contig 17455 bp, 13 predicted proteins | sample SI_124_October20_6_FD_182792 | JGI IMG/M metagenome (GOLD analysis project Ga0233444, IMG submission 182792) | Seawater microbial communities from Saanich Inlet, British Columbia, Canada - SI_124_October2016_10_MG | ecosystem: Environmental > Aquatic > Marine > Inlet | place: Canada: British... | reverse complement strand
ATGTCACAGATGATAACCCAAGAAATGAAAATCCAAAAAAAATAAGAAATGAAATTATAAAAAAAATAAATCCTAATAAATATTTTAATATTGGAAACAGAGCGGTAGCTATAAAAAAAGCTATTAAATATTCAACACCTAACGAAGTTATATTAATTGCAGGTAAGGGGCATGAAGATAAACAAATTTATAAAAATAAAATATTCAATATCTCTGATAAAAAAATCGTAAAAAATATTAAATTAAAATTAAATGTTATGACAAAAAAAGAAAAAAATTATTTTCAAAATAAAATGATTATAAAAAAAATTGTAACAAATATTAAAATTGGTAATTTTGATGGACTTGCCATCGACTCCAGAATGATAAAAAAAAATAATTTGTTTCTGACAATTAAAGGTAAAAATAACGATGGAAGTAAATTTATATCTGAAGCTCTTAAAAAGGGGGCTAAATACATTGTCTCTTCTAAAGTTATCAAGAAATATCAAAATAAAATTATTAAAGTTAACGATGAAAATTTATTTTTAAATCATTTTGCCAAACTTAAGCGGAAAAATTCTTTAGCTAAAATAGTAGCAATTACGGGTAGCGCTGGAAAAACATCATTAAAAAATTTAATTAAGGATCTGCTGAATAATTTTGGAAATACTTATTCTTCACCAAAATCTTTTAATAATCATTTTGGCGTACCAATTAGTTTATCTAATTTAAGTGCTACAGATAAATACGGTGTTTTTGAAGTAGGAATGAGCAAAACAGGAGAAATTAAAAATCTTTCTAAATTGATCCAACCACATGTTGGAATTATTACTAATATTGGTGAAGCACATATAGAAAACTTTAAAAATATTTATGGTATTGCAAAAGCTAAGGCAGAAATTATCGACTCTATAAAAGAAGATGGCTCAATTATACTTAATCGGGATGATAAATTTTTTAATTACTTACATAAAAGAGCAAAATTGAGAAAATTAAAAATTATAACTTTTGGAAAAAATAACAAATCAGACATTTTTCCCTTAAAAAGTATTAAAGTAAAAAATGTCACAAAAATTCTTTTAAAAATTATGAATAGAAAAATTGATTTAGAAATTAAAAATATTAATATCTATAATGTACTCGCTTCAATTGCAGTTTTAAGAGAATTTAATCTTAATTTAAGTAGTATTAAAAAAATATTTAAAAATTTTGAACCAACGGAAGGAAGAGGTAAAACACATACTATTTTTAGATATAATAAAAGATTTAAATTAATAGATGAAAGTTATAATGCAAATCCATTATCGGTTAAAAATGCTATTAATAGTTTTGATTTAATTAAAAAAAATAAATTTAAAAAATATTTGATATTAGGAGACATGCTTGAATTGGGTCCTAAATCAAAAAAATATCATACAGATTTATCAAAAGTTATTAACAAGTCTAATATAGATAAAGTATTTATTCAGGGTGAAAAAACTCTTTTTACTTATAAAAAATTGCATAAAAGAAAACAAGGAAACATTTTGCAAAATAAAAGTGATATAGATCTGATACTAAGCAACATAATAAATAATAATGACCATCTTATGATAAAAGGCTCTAATGCAACAGGATTGAATATTTTAAGTAAAAAAATGATCAGAGGTTTGAATGTTATTTAATTTTTTAACCTCTCTTATTGATCAATACTCCTTTTTAAACGTTTTTAAATACTTAACATTTCGAACTGGTTTATCAGTGATTACATCTCTTGTGATCGTATTTATAATAGGAGGGCCTTTGATAAAAATTTTTTCTGAAAATATGATAACTGGTCCTATACGACAAGATGGACCAATAGACCATATAATTAAAAAATCAGGTACACCAACTATGGGCGGTGTAATTATTATTATAGGAATAATTACTAGTACCCTTTTGTGGGCAGATTTAAGAAATGTATATGTTTGGACATTAATATTTGTTTCCTTAAGTTTGGGTGCCTTGGGTTTACTTGACGATATTCTAAAAATAAAATTAAAAAATTCAACTGGACTTAAATCAAGATATAAGTTTTTAGGCCAACTAGTAATAGGCGTAATAGCATTATTTATAATAGTTAAATTTTCTGATCACAAATATATTTACAATCTCTATTTTCCTTTTTTTAAAAACTTAATTTGGCATATGGGGTTATTTTTTATTCCTTTTGGATTATTTGTAATTATAGGAGCTTCAAATGCTGTTAATTTAACTGATGGTTTAGATGGGCTGGCTACAGTACCAGTGATGTTAGTGGCTCTCTCGTTTACATTAATTTCATACGTTGTTGGAAATACTATATTTTCAGAATACCTCCAAATTCAATACATTCCGGATGTAGGTGAACTTTCTATTTTTTGTGGTTCAATTGTTGGATCTTGTTTGGGGTTTCTTTGGTACAATGCCCCTCCAGCAAAGATTTTTATGGGTGACACAGGTTCACTTTCTTTAGGAGGATCACTTGCTGCGGTAGCAATAATTGTTAAGCATGAAATTGTATTAGCAATTATTGGCGGGCTATTTGTTTTAGAAACAGCTTCAGTTATTATTCAAGTAGTTTCATTTAAATTAACAGGTAAAAGAATATTTAGAATGGCTCCAATACATCATCATTTTGAAAAAAAGGGATGGGCTGAGTCAACAATAGTAATTCGTTTTTGGATTATTGCTATCATTCTAGCCTTAGTTGGATTAGCAACATTAAAGTTACGGTAAAAAATGCTTCCCATCACAAAATTAAAAGAAATGTCATTTCTTGTTTATGGTTTAGGAACTACCGGGCGCTCAGTAGTAAAATTTTTAAAAAAAAATAAAGTAAAAAATTATAAAATATGGGATGATAGACAAAAATATTTTCCTAAAAATAAAAAAATCACAAATTTAAAAGAAACATTAAATAAAGTTGATTATATAGTTTTAAGTCCTGGCATAAGTTTGATTAAGAAAAAAAATTTAATTAAATTTAAAAAAAAAATCATCACAGATATTGATCTTCTATATTTAACTAATAAAAATTTTAAAAGCACTGTAGTTACTGGCACTAATGGAAAGTCAACAACATGCAAATTATTAAGTCATTTACTTAAAAAAAATGGATTTAAAGTTTTACTAGGTGGAAATATTGGAACTCCTGTTTTGAATTTAAACATAAAAAATAACTCACATACAATTATAGAGGCATCATCATTTCAATTGTCACATTCAAAATATATTTGTCCTGATTATGCATTTTTACTTAACATAACAAATGACCATTTAGACTGGCATGGCAATATGCTTAATTATACTAATTCAAAATTCAAAATTTTTAACGGCCAAAAAAGTAACCAATTTGCTTTAATAAATAATCGATTTGAAAAAATTTTTAAAAAAAAAAAGTTTCTTAGCAAACTAGTTATTCCAAACAAGAAAAAATATGAAAAAATTAAATATAAGATTAAAAACTTTTATTTAAAATCAGGTATCAATGATGAAAATATGAATTTTGTTTTTACTTTTTCAAAGTTATTAAAAATCCAGGAAACCAAGTTCGTCGCAGCAATGAATTCTTTTGTTGGATTACCTCACAGGTATGAAATTTTTCTAAAAAAGAAAAATATTATTTTTATAAATGATTCAAAAGCAACCTCGTTTGATGCTGCAAAATATGCATTATTAAATAGTAAAAATATTTATTGGATTTTAGGAGGTCTTCCTAAAAAAAATGATAAAATTCTTTTGTCTAGAGTCAAAAAAAATATTATCAAGTGCTATCTTATTGGAAATAATACTATTTTTTTTAAGAAACAAATTCAAGATATTTTAAAATTTTCAATTACTGAAAATTTAAAAAAAACATTAATTGAAATCGTTAAAGATATAAAACTATCTAATATTAAAGAAAATACAATTTTATTAAGTCCAGCAGCAGCATCATATGATCAATTTATCAATTTTGAAAAAAGAGGAGATCAATTTAAAAAATTAAGTAAATTCTATGCTAGAAAATTCATTTAAATTTAAAGTATTAAATTATTGGAGAAATATCGATAAAAAAATATTGCTGAGTTTTCTTTTACTTTTTTTTCTTGGTTTATTTTTTTCTTTTTCCTCAACTTCTTCGTTGGCAGGTGAGCGATTAAATAAAGATTATTATTTTTTTTTTTTGAAGCATTTAAGTTTTACAATAGTAGCTTTATTCATTATGTTTTCAATTTCAGCTATTAATACTTCATTGTTAAAAAAACTAGTTATTCCTCTATTTATTCTCTCTTTTATTTTTCTCGCCCTAGTGCCAATAATTGGAGTTGAGGTCAAAGGGGCAACACGCTGGTTAGATTTATTTTTTTTTAGATTACAACCGATTGAAATATTAAAACCATTTTTCATATTAATGACGGTAAAGATATTAACTTTAGAAAAATTACAAAATTCTCAAATAAAATATTTTTTTAGTTTTTTGTTATTAAGCTCTGTAATTATTTTGTTAGTTGATCAGCCCGATTTAGGACAATCTATTTTATTAATTGGCAGCTGGGTGTTTACAGTGTTTATTTCAGGCGTGAGTATCACCTATATAATAATTTTTTTTTCAATTTTTTTAATTTCTTTAGCATCTTTACTTTTTTTATTTCCAGAAAAATTTGGATATATTATTAATCGTCTTATAACTTTTTTTGATCCAGACCAAGGGGATAAATTTCAATCATCAGCAGCATTAGATGCAATAAAATTAGGAGGCCTTACCGGCCAAGGCATGGGTGAAGGAATATTAAAAGATAGTGTTCCAGAAGCTCACACGGACTATGTTATAGCTATAATATCTGAAGAATATGGTTCTATAGTTTCAGTGATGATAATATCTATTTTTTTATACATTTCGTTTAGAATAATTAAAAATTGCTTTAACCAAAATGATGATTTTATAAAAATTTCACTTTGTGGTTTATCAACTTTATTAATTTTTCAAACATTTATTCATGCAGGAGTAAATACAAATTTGATACCCACTACTGGCATGACACTACCTTTTTTGAGCTATGGAGGCTCATCTTTGATTGGAAGTGCAATTTTAGCTGGAGTAATATTAAATTATACAAAAAATAAAACCCATTTATATGATTAAAAAAAATGCAATATTAATTGCCACAGGAGGAACCGGAGGTCATGTTTTTCCAGCTTATAGTTTATCAAATTATTTTATTAAAAATAATTATAACGTTAAATTAACTACTGATAATAGAGGTTTTAATTATTTAAAAAATTATGATAATTTAGATTTAATAAAAATACCCTCATCTTCTTTAATCAAAAAAAATATTTTTACATATTTATTTTCAACATTAATTATCTCATTTTCAATACTAAGATCTCTTGTTTTTTTATTATTTAATAGACCATCTGTAGTGTTAGGGATGGGTGGATACTCGTCTTTTCCAATTTGTGTTGCAGCTTTAATTTTAAGAATTAAATTTGTAATTTATGAAAATAACCTCATTATCGGAAAAGCTAATGCTTATCTGTTGCCTTTTGCAGAAAAAATATTTGTTTCTTATAAAGATTTGAAGGGCATCCCATCTAGATATAAAAATAAAGTTTTAGAAATAGGCAATATTGTAAGGGAGGAAATAATTAATTCAAAAATAGATTATTTAAAAAAAAATAGATTTGATAAGATAAAAATTTTAGTTCTTGGAGGCAGCCAAGCCGCTAAAATTTTTGCTGATAAACTTCCCCAAATATTTAAAAAAATTAAAGATTGTGGGATACCACTTAAAGTTTATCAACAATGTCACAATGAACAAAATGACCAATTATCCAATTTTTATCAAAAGGCAAAAGTAGATTACGAAATATTTAATTTTACTAACAAAATTATTGACTATTACCATAAGGCAAATTTGGCGATTACTCGTTCAGGCGCATCTGTGTTGGGAGAATTGGTTAATGTTAAGATTCCATTCATCTCTATACCGTTTCCCTCATCAGCGGATAACCATCAGTTAAAAAATGCAGCTTATTATAAAAAGAAAGGATTTGGATATCTAATGGATGAAAAAGATATAGACGACCATTTATATGATCTTATTAGATCCCTCTTTGAAGATAAATCCCTAATAAAAAATATTTTAAAAAATCAAAGCCAATATTCTGACAAAAATATTTTTAAAGATATTAATATTCACATAAAAAAAATTATTAATGAAAAAAATTAATTTAGGTCAAAAAGATTTGATTCACTTTGTAGGCATTGGTGGCATAGGAATGAGTGGTCTTGCTCAAGTAATGAAAAATATGGGGTTTAGAATTCAAGGTAGTGATTTAAATAAAAATAAAAATACGATTAGTTGTTTGAAATCTGGAATTAAAATTTTCACCGGGCATTCATCAAGCAATATTAAAAAAGCAACTATTTTAGTTCGATCTACTGCTGTAAAAAATAGTAATGTAGAAATTAAATATGCAAAAAAAAATAAAATTCCAATTTATTCAAGAGCTGAGGTTTTAGCTGATGCTGTTTCTCTAAAAAAAAATATAATAATTACAGGATCTCACGGAAAAACTACCACAACATCTTTAGTGGCAAAAATTTTATCAGATCAAAAATTAGATCCAACAATAATAAATGGAGGAGTTATTAATTCTTTAAAAAGCAATGCAAAGCTTGGAAAAGGTGATTGGGCAATCTTAGAGGCAGATGAGTCGGATGGAAGTTTTTTAAAGCTTCCAATTAATTATTCAATTGTAACTAACATTGATTATGAGCATCTAGATTATTATAAAAATTATAAAAATTTAGAAAATTCTTTTATAGAATTTGTTAACAAAACTCCACCAACTGGTAAATCGATAATTTGTTTAGATAATAAAAATATTAGACAAATTTTAAATAAGATTAAAAACAAAAATATTTTAACTTATGGTGAAAATAAAGAGGCAGATTATAAAATTGTCAAAATAAAATATCATGCAGACAGTACAAGCTTTGATTTAAACTTTAAAGAAAGAGAAAAAAAGAAAAAGATAATTAAAAATATAAATGTAAAATTATTAGGAAAACATAACGTACTTAACGCAGCTGCAGCTTTAATAGTTTGTTTAAATCTTGGAGTAAATCAAAATACTATCAAAAAATCTTTAAAAAATTTTTCAGGTGTACAAAGAAGAATGACAAAGATTTTTTCAAAAAATAAAAATGACTTTTACGATGACTATGCTCATCATCCAACTGAGATAAGTTCTATTTTAGAGGGAGTTCACAATGTAAATGCTAAAAGAAAAATTATCAGTGTTTTTGAGCCACACCGATACTCTAGAGTAATGTCTTTAAAAAATGAATTTTCAAAGTGTTTCTCAAAATCTAGTTTAGTTATCATGTGTCCACTGTATGCAGCAGGTGAAAAGAAAAATTTTAAGTTTAATTTAATAAATTTTGCTAATTTAATTGCTAAAAATTCGAACACTCAAGTAGTAATTGTAAAAAATGAAATTGAACTTTGTAAATATTTAAAAAAAAACTTAATTAATAATGAATTAATTATTGGGATGGGTGCGGGAACAATATCAAAATGGATGACAGGACTTAAATTTTCATTATGAGCTTAGCAAATTATTTTATAAAAAAATTTGGTAAAAATTTTATACAAAATGAAAATTTATCTAAATATAGTTGGTTTAATTTAGGAGGTTCAGCTGAATATTTTTTCAAACCTAACGATAAAAAACAGCTAATGGAGTTTCTTTTAGAAGCTAAAAAATATAATTTAAAAACTACAATTTTAGGTGCTGGGTCAAACACTTTGATAAGAGATCAAGGTGTTAAAGGTGCTGTCATCAAACTTGGCTCAAACTTTTCTTTTTTTAAGTTAATCGATCAAGACACTATAGAGACTGGAGCAGCCTCACTTGATCGTAAATTAGCAAATTATGCAAAGGATAATAATATAGCAAAGTTTGAATTTTTATCTTGTATACCGGGATCTATTGGTGGCGCAGTAATTATGAATAGCGGCTGTTACGAAAACGATATATCTACAATACTTTTATCAATTAGAGTAATTGATAAAAAGGATTGCACTGAAAAAGAAATTAAAAAAAAAGATATAAATTTTTTATATAGAGGAACTAATTTATCTGATGATTTAATTATTATCTCAGCAAAATTTAAAGGACTTACTAGCAATAGAGAAAGTATAGAAGCAAAACAAATGGATTTTATTGAAAGAAAAAAACAATCACAACCAAGTCAAATAAAAACATGTGGTAGTACATTTAAAAATATTGATAAAAATAAGAAAGCTTGGATGTTAATTAAAGAAGCTGGCTGTGAAGATTATAAAGAGGGCGATGCATTAATTTCACAAAAGCATTGTAATTTTTTTGTTAATAACGGAAAAGCAAATGCAACTGATATTGAAAACTTGATAAAAAGAGTAAAAAAAAAGGTAAAAATTGAAACAGGAGTTAATCTAGAATTAGAGATTAAAATAGTAGGTGAATAAGAAAAAATTTAAAAATGTTTTAGTTGTTATGGGGGGCACTTCAGGAGAGAGAAAAGTTAGCTTAAGCAGTGGTAAAGCTTGTGTAAAAGCCCTAAAAAAAAAGAATTATAAAGTTTCAATTTTTGATCCTAAGTTTAAAAATTTTAAGTTAATCAATAATAAAAAGGTAAATGTAATTTTCAATGCTCTACATGGAAAAGATGGTGAGGATGGAGTTGCACAAAGTTATTTTGAATATTTAAAAATACCATATACACATTCTGGTGTTATAAGCTCTTTTAATGCAATGAATAAAGTTATTTCTAAAAAATTTTTTATTCAAAATAAAATTAAAACACCAAAATTTTTTACACTAAGAAAAAATAAATTTAATATTAAAAAATTAAAAAAAAATTTAATTAGAAAAAAAATTAGTTTTCCTATTGTTGTGAAACCTGTTGATGAGGGATCCAGTATTGGTGTTAAAGTATGTAAAAATCAAAAAATTTTCATTACAGCAACAAGAAATCTTTTTAAAAAATATGAACAGTTAATGTTTGAGGAGTATATAGGTGGTCAAGAGATTCAAGTTGCAGTTATAAATGGCGACCCTATTGGAGCGATAGAACTAATTCCGAAAAGATTATTTTATGATTATAAAGCCAAATATACTAAACAGGCAAAAACTAAGCATATAATGCCCGCTAGATTAAATAAAAAAAAATATAATGAAGTTTTACTAATTGCAAAAAAAGCTCATAAAGTTTTGGGTTGTAAAGGCATCACAAGATCAGACTTTAAATTTTTTAATAATAAATTTAATCTTTTAGAAATAAATACACAACCAGGTATGACAAATCTATCTTTAGTACCAGAGATTGCAAGTTTTAAAGGCCTAAGCTTTGAAAATTTAGTGGAAAAAATTTTATTAGATGCAAGTATTAATAGATGAAAAAACGTTTAGTTATTGCATTAACGTTACTAGCCTTATTAAGCACTTATAAACCCTCAAAATTATTTTTAAGTAATAAATTCAACATCAAAGAAATAAAAATAGAAAATAATTTTATATTAAAAGATGAGAAAATCAGAACAGATCTACTTTTTTTGTACGAGATTAACTTAATTTTTTTAAAAACTGCAGATATTAAAAAAATATTAAAAAAAAATAGCTTCATTGAAAGTTTTGAGATTAAAAAAATATATCCTAATAAAATAAAGATTAAAATTTTTGAAACAAAACCAATTGCTATCTTGCAATATGGGAAAAAAAAATTTTATTTGAGTCAAAATATAGATTTAATTGAATATATTAATTTAGAGGAGTATAAAAATTTGCCAATTGTTTTCGGCAATAAAGAAAGTTTTAAAGATTTTTATAAAGATTTAAAAAAAATAAATTTTCCATTAGACTTAATAAAAAAATATTACTTATACGAGTCAAAAAGATGGGATTTAGAAATTTACAATAAAAAAATAATAAAATTACCTGTAAAAAACTATATTGAAAGTTTAAAAAATTTTATGAATTTAAGAAAAAAAAATAATTTTGATAATTTCAAAGTATTTGACTATAGGGTAGCCAATCAACTAATCTTAAAATAAATTATGCAAACTAAAACTCCTACACTTTACATAGAAATAAATAATCTAGAATATATATTTTTTGTGGGTAAAGAAGATGCAAATAGTAATATTAAAATTATCTATAAATGTAATGTTCCGAGTAAAGGTATTGAGAATGATAGAATTTCTGATTTTGAATTAGCATTAAATACAATTAAAAAAAATATTTATTTAGCTGAGAAAGAATTAAATTTCATATTTAAAGAAACCATTGTAATTATAAATAAATTTAATCATTCATTTATTAATTTATCAGGGTTTAAAAAATTGAATGGTTCACAAATTTTAAAAGAAAATATTACATACATTCTTAATTCATTAAAATCTAATATTAATGAAATAGAAGACAAAAAAAAAATATTACATATTTTTAATTCAAAGTTTTTTTTAGATAAAAAAGAAGTTACGAATCTTCCAATAGGATTGTATGGAGAATTTTACTCTCAGGAGCTATCTTTTTGTTTAATCAATAATAATGATTATAAGAATTTAAAAAATATTTTTGAAAAATGTAATTTAAAAATTAAAAAAATTTTCCTTAAAAGTTTTGTTGAAGGTTCATATATAAGTAATGTCTATTTAAAAATAGATACTTTCTTTAAAGTAAAAATTAATGAAAATGATACACAAATATATTATTTTGAAAATGATTCCTTAAAATTTGAACAAAATTTTAATTTTGGCTCAGACCTAATAGTAAAAGATATATCAAAAGTTACTTCTCTTAAAATCGATGTTGTAAAAAAAATTATAAGTCAAAATCAATTAAATAATAAAACTTCACCAGATGAACTTATTGAAAAAAATTTTTTTGAAAATGAAAACTTTAGAAAGATTAAAAAAAAATTAATATTTGAAATAGCGGTTTCCAGAATTCAAGAGTTGGCTGAAGTTATATTCTTCAAAAATATTAATTTTGTAAAATTTTTAAAGAATAAAAATTCATTATTTTTGGAAATAAATGACAAAAATAATTTTAAATGTTTCGATGAAAGCTATAGGTTGTTTTTTTCTAAGAATGACACTGATGTAAAATTAACAGATAGTGTCAAAATTGAAGATTTGTTGTATAGTGTAAATAAACTAGTTCATTTTGGTTGGAAAAAAGAAGCTGTGCCAGTTATCCAAACTAAAAAGTCAATAATTGCTAGGTTTTTTGATACCTTATTCGGTTAAGCTTGTTATTTTTAGAAACATTAGTTGTTTTAAGAGCAACACATAATTTATGTATAACATTGCTGCATGCAAGAAATTTACCAAAAATCATTACTTCAACCTGTAAGCTTTAAAGGAATAGGTCTTCATTCGGGCAAAAATTCTACGGTAACAATCTTTCCAGGAGAAGAGGACAGAGGTATAGTTTTTAAAAGAGTTGATGTTAAACAAAACAATATAATTGAAGCAAATTACCAAAATGTGTCTTCAGCAAAACTTTGCACAACTCTTGAAAATAAATATGGAGTAAAAGTTTCAACCGTAGAACATTTATTAGCTGCACTTTACATTGTTGGCATAGATAACGCTATTATTGAAATCGATAATGAAGAAGTTCCAATAATGGATGGTTCCGCAAAAGACTTTTTAGATATTTTAAGTAAAACTGAAATTAAATTATTAACTAAAAAAAGAAAATATTTAAAAATTTTAAACAAAGTCGAATTCTTAGATGGTGAGAGAAAAATTTCCATAGAGCCAAGTAACTCAACTTTTGAGGTAGATTTCCAATTAAATTATGAGAATAAAATAATAGGTAAACAAAGAAACTCAGTCAGTTTTCAAACAGATGATTTAAATGATATTTACAATTCTAGAACATTTTGCTTATACGAAGATATAGAAAAAATTAAAAAAATAGGGTTAGCTAAAGGAGGTTCACTAGAAAATGCTGTGGTTGTAGATCAAGAAAAAGTATTGAATGATGGTGGACTAAGAAATGAAAAAGAATTCGTAAATCATAAAATTTTAGATTTAGCTGGAGATTTTTTATTATCAGGTTACAGGATTCTTGGGAAAGTAAAATGTTATCAAGGTGGACATGAATTAACAAACAAATTTTTGAGAAAATTATTAAATTGCAAATCAGCTATATTAAGCATGGAGCTGAATGATATTATTATTTCAAAAAAAGAAAGTTCTGACCAACCTGTAAAAATTGCAATAAACGCCTAGTTTTAAATATTTAGCATATTATTTTGAAATTAATCTGATATTAATTCATTTATGTTGTCTAGAATATTTTTTGTGTTGTGCATTTCATTATTCTTATTTTCTTGCTCAGGCAAAAAAGAAAAACTTATTTACAAGCCATCTGAGAAAGTAGATCCCTTTATGCTTTATCAAGAAGGCCTAAACGCCTTTGATAAAAATGATTATTTTTTTGCAAATAAAAAATTTTCTGAGGCTGAGCTTAATTTTGATATTCCAAGGTTGGCAGCAAAGTCTGCTATTATGGCTTCATACTCATTATATGGATTGAACTTTTACGATGATGCTGAAGAAAATTTGAAAAGATATTTAAAAACATATCCCGCAGATAAGTATGTTATTTACGCACACTATCTTTTAGCTATTATTTATTTTGAACAAATAGGTGAAGAAAAACATGATTTAAAACCATTGCTTGAAGCTAGAGAAAAAATCGAATTTTTTCTTAAAAAATATCCTAAAACTGAATACGCAATTGATCTTAAATTTAAAAATAATTTATTACAAAATCAATTTGCAGCTAAAGAATTATACATTGCCAAATACTATATATCAGTTCAAAAATGGGTTCCTGCAATTAAAAGGCTCAAATTAATAGTTGAAAATTATGATAAGACAGTTTTTATCGAGGAAGCACTTCACAGGCTAGTAGAAATTCACTTCCATATTGGTCTTGAAAATGAAGCAAAAAAATATGCAAGTATTTTAGGGTATAATTATAATTCTAGTGAATGGTTTAATCAATCATACAAAATACTTAATAAAAATTACCAGGCTGATATAAATGTAAAGTCTGATGATAAACATCGGAACCTATTTGAAAAAATTTTTAAAAAGATTAAGTAAAAACAATGAAAGAAAAAAGTGAAATTATTAGAAAATATAAAAGTAAAATAGAAAATCTAAAAAAACATAATAATTTTTATTTTAATGATGATAGTCCAAAAATTTCAGACGCAAAATACGATTTATTAAAGCAAGAAATATTAAAATTAGAAAAAAAATTTAAATATCTAAAAGATTTAAACTTAATTCAAAATATTGTTGGTTCTGCCCCTACAAATAAATTTAAAAAAATAAAACATTTACGACCAATGCTATCCTTATCAAACTCATTTGCTAAAAATGATATGACTGATTTTTTGAAAAAAATTAATAATTTTTTGAATACTAATGACAACAATATTGAATTACTTTGTGAACCAAAGATTGATGGTATCTCTGCCACTTTGATATATAAAAATGGTTTATTAACGTATGGTTTATCTAGAGGGGACGGCATTACAGGTGAAGATATTTTAGAAAATTTAAAAACAATAAATAGTATTCCAATAAGTATTAATTTCGATGATGTTCCAAATTTACTAGAAATTAGATGTGAAGTTTACATTGGTAAAAAAGATTTTAAAGAAATAAAAAATAATTTTGCTAATCCAAGAAATGCAGCAGGTGGATCTCTAAGACAAAAAAATTCAAGTGAGACAGCAAAAATTCCTCTTAAATATTTTGCATATGGTTTTGGCGCTGTAGAACCAATGATTTTTTCTAAACAATCTGAATTTTTAGATAAAATAAAAAGATGGGGTTTTACAGTCAATCCATTGCCTCAAGTAGTTAAGGGAATAGAAGATATCGAAAATCAACACTCTAAAATTGACTCTCAAAGAGCTTCTTTAAATTACGACATAGATGGTCTTGTTTATAAAGTAAATGATTTAAGTTTACAGAAAAGATTAGGCAATACATCTAACTCACCAAGATGGGCAACCGCATATAAATTTTCTTCAGAAAAAGCAATCACCAAAATAAAAGATATAGTAATTCAAGTAGGTAGAACTGGAGCTATAACGCCAGTTGCAAAAGTTGAACCTGTAACAGTAGGTGGTGTAGTTGTATCAAACGCAACTTTACATAATGAAGATGAAATTGACAGAAAAGATATTAGAATTGGAGATACAATTAAAATTCAAAGAGCTGGAGATGTAATACCTCAAGTTGTGTCAGTTGATTTTTCCAAAAGAGATAAAAAGAGCAAAAAATATGTTTTTCCAATTAATTGTTTATGTGGCTCAATAACTAAAAAAGATTTTAGCAAGAGCACAAAAAAACAAGATGCAGTTAGAAGATGCAACAAAGGTTATGATTGTAAATTTATTGCAAAAGAAAAATTAAAACATTTAGTTTCGAAAGAGGCATTTAATATAGATGGATTAGGAAAAAAAGTAATCGATCAATTTTGGGATTTAAAATTAATTAATAAACCTTCTGATATCTTTAATTTAGATTTTAAAAAAATAAAGAGTTTAGAGGGTTGGGGCGAGTTATCCATTAATAATTTAAAGAAAGCTATTAATCGATCTCAAATAATAGCTTTAGATAAATTTATTTATTCGATAGGGATAAGACATATTGGTCAAGAAAATGCAAAAATACTTGCTGGTTTTTTTGGTACTATAAAAGAATTTTTAAAATTATTTATTTTAAAAAATAGGAAAGAAATATTAAAAAATTTATTAGACCTAGATGGTATAGGAGGTACACAAATTGATTCAATTAATATTTTTTTTTCAAATGTAACTAACGTCAAAATAATTGAAGCGTTAATACATAAGCTAAATATATCAAATTATACGATTAAAAATACTAATGGAAAATTTTCAAATAAAAAAATGATGTTTACAGGTGGTTTTAAAAATATGAGCAGGTCTGAAGCAAAATCAATTGCAGAAAATAATGGAGCTAAAGTTTTGGGAACGATTTCTAAAAAATTAGATTTTTTAGTTGTAGGTGATACAAAACCAACAATTAAGAAGGTCAATCAAGCAAAGATATTAAAAATTAAGATTATTTCAGAAAAAGATTGGAATAAAATATTAAATAGCTGAACAAGCTTTTTGAAGATCTAAAATTTCAACTTTACTCATAAATTTTTTAAGATTTTGATAGACTGTTTTATGATAATTGTTTATCCAATTTATTTCTTTAACATCTAAAATTTTCGTATCTATCAAGTCTTTATCAATAGGTGCCATAGTTAGATTAACAAACTTTTTTGTTTTTTGTCTTTTTTCAACATAAATTAAATTCTCAATTCTTATTCCAAAATTATTTTTTTCGTAATAACCAGGTTCATTAGACACAATCATTCCTTCTTGAAAACTAACAGTATTTCTTTTAGAAATTGCATGGGGACCTTCATGCACGTTCAGAAAATACCCAACTCCATGTCCAGTGCCATGGGCATAATCTAAATCAATTTGTTTTAAATATTTGCGGGCCACATCGTCAATAACTGAACCAGATGTATTTTTTTTAAGATTAAAACTTGCAACTGCGATATGTCCTTTTAGAACTCTTGTAAAAATATTTTTAATTCTTTTATCTGAATTTTGAAGAGAGATTGTTCTAGTAACGTCAGTAGTGCCATAATTATACTGCCCTCCAGAGTCCACTAGATAGATGTCACCTCTATTTAATTTTCGATTAGTTTTTTTTGAGGCTTTATAATGAATAACAGCCCCATTAGGTCCCGTACCCGAAATTGTAGGAAAACTTAAAAAATTAAAACTTTTATTTTTTTTTCTCAAATTAAATAATTTTTGTGAAGCACTTATTTCTGTAATTTTTTTTTTTAAAAAATTTTTTTTCAACCAAAATAAATATTTTGTTAAAGCCGCTCCATCATATAGGTGAGCATTTTTAATATTTTTAATTTCTTTTTTTGTTTTAATTGATTTTAAAAAATAAATAGAGTCAACACAATTAAGAATTTTATTGTTTTTTGAAATAATACTATCAAAATAAATAGAACAAGTATTTTTATCTATAATAAATTTTTTTTTTTTTATTTTTGAAAGAATTTTATTTGCTGAATTAATATCAAAAAAATTAATTTTATCAAATTTTTTACTAAATGAAGATGGTATTTTTTTTAAATCAGAGAAAAAATTTATATTTTTCTTTTTATCAATTAAGATATAGCTATATGGTATGGGGGTATATTTTGAGTCACCACCTCTAATGTTAAGTAACCAAGCATTATTTTCACTTGCTGTAATGAATTGGAAATCTGCTTTCTTTTTTTTCATATTCACTACAACTTTATTTATCTTTGATTTGTAATTTTCACCAACAGAACTATTTGGTAATATATAAAATTTATTTTTTATTTTACTTTCTTTCCTCATCCAAATCTTATCAATCAAGTTTTTATTTAAAGGAATATAATTACAATTAGTTTTACCAAAAAAACTATTTAATGTTTTTTTTGTAAATAATTTAGGGTCAAAACCAATTTTTAAATTCTTATTTTTTAAAATATCTCTTGGTAATTTGTTTGGAATTGTATTTATTTTAAAAAAATTTCCACTTTCTCTACTTGCCTGAAGAGTATACCTTCCATCAATAAATAAAATATTTTTATCACGAAGAATTAATGCGATACCATTAGAACCTGAAAAATTAGAAATATACTTTAGTCTATCTTTTTCATCAGAAATATATTCACTAAAAAACTCATCATTTTTTGGAACAATATATCCGTCAATTTTATCAATTTTAAATTTTTTTTTTAATCTATTTATTTTTTCCATTTAAGCATTTTGTTTTTTTTATATCTGTCCCATCCTGGGCTTCTATACTCCTCATCAAAATCAATTGAACTATCTTGATTGAATTCAAAATCATCAATTGTTCTATCAATACTAATTTCATTTTTTTCAACACTATTTTCGGGAATTTCGTTGATAAATCTAGATGGTAAAGCGTCCATCCAGTCTCCATGATAAGCTCTTTTCATTGCAAAAGATAAATAAGCCTCTTTTTTTGCTCTTGTTATTCCCACGTAAGCTAATCTTCTTTCTTCTTCCAAAGCAAAATCACCCTTTTCTTCTAGAGATTTTTGATGAGGAAAAAGACCCTCCTCCCATCCTGGTAAAAATACTACATCAAATTCTAAACCTTTAGCAGCATGCATCGTCATCAAGTTAACTTTTGCACCTTCCCATTCTTGATCAATCGAGGTTGCTAAAGCAACATGTTCTAAAAAGTTTTGCAAACCGTCATAGTCTTGCATTGCTCGTAATAATTCTTTTAAATTTTCTAATCTATTTTCGTTTTCTAAATCTTTTTTATTTTTAAGCATTGCTGAATAGCCAGAC
>Ga0233444_10002910_pt1 | contig 17456 bp, 14 predicted proteins | sample SI_124_October20_6_FD_182792 | JGI IMG/M metagenome (GOLD analysis project Ga0233444, IMG submission 182792) | Seawater microbial communities from Saanich Inlet, British Columbia, Canada - SI_124_October2016_10_MG | ecosystem: Environmental > Aquatic > Marine > Inlet | place: Canada: British... | reverse complement strand
AACTACACTTCCATTTATAGAGGATTTTGAAAATGGCATCAACGACACCACATGGATTATTGAAAATATAGATCTTGACAAAACATGGGAAGTTGATTCTACCAGTGGCTTACCGTGGAGCGATCAATCAGCTTGCATTAAGCTATTTTCTTACGCTCCTAGAATCAATCAGAAAGATGGTCTTGTAACTCCAAAAATAACCCTTTCTACATCAAATGATTTATTTTTAACATTTGATATTGCATATCAGAAAAGGAGTGCTTCAGGAGTTTTAAATGACACTCTTAAGGTATTTGTCTCAAATAATTGTGGATTGTCTTATGACTATTTGGTTTACGAAAAGCATGGTTATGATCTTAGTACTTTTGACACATCTTCTTTTGATTTTATTCCTGAATATTTAACTCATTGGAGAAACGACACTATTGATCTTTCTAGTTTATCCAACGAAGAGATTTTAATTAAATTTGAAACAACTAACAGAGCTGGAAACAATTTATATTTAGATAATATTAAAGTATTTGAAGGGTTAAATGCCCCTGCTTCAATATCCATAACTGATTTATTAGAATTTGAACTTTATCCAAATCCAACTGGATCGAATATCAATATACTTTTTAAGAACTATAATAGTAATCATTCATTTGCAACAATTTACAACCCTTTAGGTGAAGTTATGTTATCAACAAAGTTAGATGGCTACCAAACATTATTACCAACCAAAAAATTAAGTTCTGGAATTTATATTGTTCAACTTTTTCAAAGTGGGAAAAGCTCTGTTAAGTCCTTTATTAAGTGGGAAGATTAATTTTTTATTGAATAATATCTTTTTTATGAAACAAGAAATAAAAGAAAAGCTTGATTATTTTGTAGAAAAGTACAACAACTCCACTTTTATTGAACCCGACCCTATCGGACTTGTTCATAGATTTTCCGATCAAAAAGACATTGAAATATTTGGATTAATAATAGCTACCCTTTCTTGGGGAAATAGAAAGTCAATTATAAAAAGTGGTGAAAATCTTTTAAAAATAATGGATAATGAACCTTTTAAATTTGTATTAAATTTTAATGAAAATGAATTGAACTTATTAAATGATTTTAAACATAGAACATTTAATGTTTTTGATTTACAATTTTTTATTTTAAGACTTCAAAAAATTTACAAAAGGTTTAGTTCGTTAGAAGAATTATTTGCTCCTGATTTCAAAAAAAACAAAAATTCATTGGAAGCAATTGTAAATTTTAGAAAAGAATTTTTGGGAGAGCATCATGAAATAAGAACTAAAAAACATGTTGCAAACCCTATTAAAGGATCTGCAGCTAAAAGAATAAATATGTTTTTAAGATGGATGGTTAGAAAGGACGATAAAGGAGTAGATTTTGGGATATGGGATAAAATTAGTCCATCAAAGCTATCCTGCCCACTAGATATTCATAGTGGAAGATCCGCTAGAGAATTTAATCTTTTGAAAAGAGAACAAAATGATTGGAAGGCCGTAGAAGAGCTTGATATTTCATTGCGAAAATTGGATTATAAAGATCCCGTAAAATATGATTTTGCACTTTTTGGAATGGGAATTGAATCCAAAGAGTTTTAAATCAAATTATATTGACTAAATTCGTGCTTTAATGAGTCTATTATATCCTGATTTTCTTTGGGCATTACTTCTGAATATTATACCAATATTCATTCACCTATTCAATTTACAAAGACACGAAACCATTTATTTTTCCGACGTTTCTCTTTTAAAAAGCATAGAAGAGAAAACAAAAAGAAAATCTCAACTTAAAAATATTCTATTATTAATTTCTAGAATCTTATTTGTAAGCTCTGTAGTTATAGCTTTTTGCTTCCCATATAAAAAGAGTCAAAAAATAGACCTATTAAAAGATTTAAACAAAGTGGGAATTTATATAGATAATTCTTTTTCTATGAGTAGAAGCTTCCAAAACCAAACACTCCTTGAATCAGCAAAAGACGATGCAATCAAATTAATAGATAATTTACCAGAAGAAACTAAGTATGTTTTAACGACCAACAATAAAAAAAATAACAAGCAATACTTTATTGATAATAATGAGATTAAAAAAGAAATTATCAATTTAAAAACAACTGCTCAGACATTAACTATTTCAGAAGCAATAGAAATACAACATGAACAGTTAAACCTTGAGCAATTAAATTCTTTTTGGTTTACAGATCTTCAAGAGAACACTTTGGATTTGGATAAAATTAAAGACGAAAGCATTATTAAAAACATCAACATTCTTCAATATGGTTCCTCTTCCAATGAAAATATTTCAATTGATTCTGTGTGGTTTAATACAAACAATAGAACAATTAACAACAAGGAGAATTTAAATGTTAAAATCACCAATCATTCAGCATCAGAAGTAGAATTTCAAACCAAATTAAATATAAATAATGGTGAGGTTTTAAACCAATCTTTTAATAAAATTAATCCCAAGGAGTCTGCAGAAATTAAATTTGATTATTCAGTTAATGAAAAAGGAATTAAATCAGGATTAATTAGCTTGATAAATCCTGCTAATAACGATTTATTATTTGACGATAAGTATTTCTTTTCTTATATGCTAGAAGAGAAATTTTCTATAGTTAATGTTCACCAAGGTGAAAACAAATCCAATAAATCTATAGAAACACTATTTAAGTCTGTTGAGAAAACCAATTATAAAAATATAGATATTAATAATGGGATTACTAATCAAGATTTAAACGCAGAACTTGTTATTTTAAATGAGTTATCAAAAATTGATAAAAAGACCCTACAACTGTTTTCAAGCTCCTCTAAAAGAAAAAGCATATTAATTTTCCCTTCATTGAACGAAGATTTAGATTACGAAGATTTATATAAAATACTTGGCATTAAAAATTCTGAATTAAAAAACTTAAAACTAGAATTAGATATTGAATCTATAGATTTAAGTTTTTTTAAAAATATTTTTTCAAATTATAATGAAAATTTAGATCTACCCTACTTTAACAAGTATCTTAAAATTCAAAACTTATACAATCCTATTAATTATATAAACTTAAGCAACACAGAGCCCTTACTTAGTAAATATTCCTACAAGAACAATGACTTTTATTTTTTCACTTCCAATTTAAATAAGGATTATTCTAATTTTAGCCAACATGCTTTATTTGTTCCTATTCTTCTTCGTATAAAAGAGAAGTCTGCCAACGACATTACTAGTCAAATTTCAATAAATGAATTAAAGGACTTTAAAATTAATCAAGCAATTCAACAAAATGGAAATATACAAATCACCAATGATCTAAGCGAGCCAACCTTCTCTTTTTATCCTTTAATTTCAAGTAGTTCTGGTTCGTCGTCATTGTATATTAAGGATATGATTGAATCCACTGGTCAATACTATATATATTACAACGATAGTTTGGTAAGTGGATTTTCAGTAAATAATTCAAAAAGCGAATCCAAAATGGCTTTTTCTTCTTCAAAAGAACTTAATGCGGAGCTTGAAAATTTAGATTTGAATGATAAAATTCAATATTGGGACATTAAGCAAAATAAATATCCTGAACTAATTAAAAACAATAATAAGAACTTAGAATATTGGATATATTTTATTTTTATAAGTTTAATATGCCTAATTTTAGAAATCATAATAATTAAAAAACTAATCTAATATGTCTTCACTTTTAATTAAAAATGTAAATATAATAGACCCCAATTCTGAGTTTAACAACTCAAAGAAAGACATACTTTTAAAAAATGGATTAATTATTAAGATTGAAGACAATATTGAGGTAAATAATTCAGAAACAATTCTAGAAGAAAATCTTCATGTTTGTCCTGGTCTTTTCGATTTTTCAGTAGATTTTCCAGAACCTGGAAATGAACAAAGAGAAACTCTTGAATCCGGTCTATTCTCCTCAAAATCTGGTGGATTTACAGGTGTAGGACTACAGCCTACTTATGAACCTGCAAGAGATAAAAAAAGTGAAGTTCTTTTCTGTAAAAGCACTACTAAAGATTTTGGAATAGATGTTGTACCCTTTGGAGCAATTTCTAAAGAACTAAAAGGAGAACAATTGGCAGAAATGTTTGACATGTACAATGCAGGAGCTCTGGCCTTTTCAGACAATATGCGACCAGTTCATAATAGCGGACTTTTCTCTAGAGCATTGCTTTATGCAAAGAACTTTAATGGGTTAATCATCTCTTTTCCTTACGAAGAAAAAATATCACCCAACGGACTAATAAATGAAGGTGTTGTTTCAACAAAATTAGGATTGGAAGGAATTCCAGACTTATCAGAAGAGATCATGGTCAACAGAGATTTATTGATAAATAAATACCATGAGGGAAGGTTACACTTCAATATTTTATCTTCTAGAAAGAGCTTAAAACAGATTGAAGTTGCTAAAAAAACTCAAAATAATTTAAGCTGTGGAACATCCATTTTTCATCTATTGTTTGACGATGAAATTATTAATCAATTTGACAATAGGTTTAAAATACTTCCACCTTTTAGAACAAAAGAAGATAGAAATGCACTTTTAGAAGGAGTTAAAAATGGAACGATAGATGTAATTACATCTTACCATCAACCTAATGAAAAGGAAAGAACTAATGTAGAGTTCAGTTTGTCTCCTTTTGGATCTATAAGTACACAAGTTTGCTTTCCATTAGCACTAACCTATCTTAAAGAATATATTGGACTAGAAAAAATTGTACAATGTATGTCTATCAATCCGCGAACAATCCTTCAACATGAAGTTCCTATTATAAAAGAAGGTTATGGAGCGAATATGACATTATTTGATCCCGATAAGAAATGGACATATGATAAAAACAACAATACCTCTATGAGCGAAAATACTGGTTTGTTTGGTGCTGAACTTAATGGATTTGTTCACGGAACCATTCATAAAAGTAATTATCATAAAAATCTTCTTAAATCATAAATAATATTCTACATTTGCTTTGGGCAAGTCTCATACGACCAGCTCCTGTTGAATCCCCCAGGATGGGAACATAGCAAGGGTAAACGGTTGTAGCGGTGCGATATGAGTAGCTTGCCCTTTTTTTTGTATCTTATTGGACAGCAATGTCTATAGAAATAAAAGAAATAAAGAAATTAAATCCTCATCATTTATCTCAATGTATTGAAATTTCGAATTGTTTATTTGGAAAAGGCTATCATTCTGAAAAATATTTCTTAAATAAAGATATTGTCAAAATAGTTGCTTTAAAGAAAAACAATATCATTGGTTTTTTTATAGGGAAAAAAGAAGTTAAAAATTTGGTAATAGATTGTATAGCTATTAAAAAAAGATGGCAAAAGAAAAAAATAGGTACAAAACTTATGGCTTTCTATTTTCAAAAATTCTTAAATTCTAAAGACAAGGTAGTTGCCTATGCATGGAAAATTAAAAACAAAATGCCAGCAGGAAAAATAAATTACAAGTTTGGATTAAAACCAGTGGTGAATATGGGGAAAATATGGAAGGATAAATGCAATGTTTCTTTTAAATGCAGCAGCTATAATGAAACTTGTATTTGTGAGTGTGTTAAATTTTCAAATTAATTGTTAGCAATTACTTAAAAATTTCTTTTTAGCACTTTTTAATTATTATTACTTTCACCAAATAACCAATTAAAAACCAACAAATGAAATTTTTTATTGATACAGCAAACTTAGAGATGATTCAAGAAGCCCAAGATTTGGGCATATTAGATGGTGTAACCACCAATCCTTCTCTGATGGCTAAAGAAGGAATTTCAGGTTCTAAAAACATTATTAATCACTATAAAAAAATATGTGAAATCGTTGATGGCGATGTAAGTGCAGAAGTTATTTCAACAGATTTTGATGGAATGGTGAAAGAGGGCGAAGCATTGGCTAAGCTACATTCAAATATCGTAGTCAAAGTACCAATTATTAAAGATGGTATAAAGGCAATTAAATATTTTTCTGACAAAGGAATTAAAACAAATTGCACCTTAATATTTTCAGCTGGACAGGCTTTACTAGCAGCTAAAGCTGGTGCTACATATGTTTCTCCATTTATTGGGAGATTAGACGATGTGAGTACAGACGGTATGGATTTAATTGCTCAAATAAGAGAGATTTATGATAATTACATGTTTGATACCGAGATACTAGCGGCTTCTGTAAGACACCCAATGCACATTATTCAGTGTGCAGAGATTGGAGCAGATGTCATGACAGGCCCTCTAAGCGCAATAACAGCTTTACTTAACCATCCACTTACCGATATTGGTTTAGCTAAATTTTTAGCCGATTTCAAAAAAGTAAATGGCTAGATAATTATGCTTATCAATGTTGTTGCCAAAGATCCTGATTTAAGAGTTATTCAAAAAATCATTAAAATTTTAAACAACGACGGTCTAATTGTAATTCCCACCGATACAATCTATGCTTTTGCTACTAGCATAAAGAGCAAAAAGGGGCTCGAAAGATTGGCTAAAATCAAAAATATTAAATTAAAAAAGGCTAACTTTTCTTTAATTTGTCAAGACTTAAAAGATATTTCTAAATATACCAAGCCTTTTGATAGAAAGACCTTTAAAACTCTTAAAAATGCACTTCCAGGTCCATTTACATTTATATTAAATGCAAATAATAATATTGCCAAAATATTTAATTCCAATAAAAAAGAAATTGGAATAAGAATTCCAAACCATGGATTTATTAGAACACTTGTTAAAGAATTAAATCATCCTTTAATATGTTCTAGTGTGAACGATGAAGATGAAATTGTTAAATACACTACAGACCCATTGATAATATTTGAAAATCATGAAAATAATGTAGATGCAGTAATTGACTATGGATATGGAAAAAATGTAGCATCAACTGTTATAGACTGTACTTCTGATGATTTGGTATTGATAAGACAGGGAGCTGGTAAATTATAAAATGTTTAAGAAAGATTAACAATTAAAGATAAAGGAAATAGAAATAGTTTATAATTTTGAACACAAATAATAATTATGATAATCGCTATAATAGCACACGACGGAAAAAAAGCTGAAATGGTTCAATTTTTAAATGAACAAGCTGATATTCTTCATAAAAATGAGATTGAGTTAATCTCAACTGGAACAACTGGAGAAAAAGTCATAAAAGCTGGTTTTAAGGTTACCGCACTACTTTCCGGTCCTCTAGGTGGAGATGCTCAAATAGCAGCTAAAGTTGCAGATGGAACTTGCAACATGGTAATATTTTTTAGAGATCCGTTAGAAAAACATCCCCACGAACCAGACATTTCAATGCTTATGAGATTGTGCGATGTTCATGACATTCCTTTAGCTACTAACCCATCAAGCGCAGCTCTTTTAATAAAGGGTATTTACAGTAATTAAAATATTCTTAAACTGTATTTCTTTAATTCTCTATCTAAACTTTTAGACTTTGGACAATGAATATCTAAAGTCATCCAGAACTCTCTACTATGGTTTTTAACTTTGGTATGAACCAATTCGTGAAGAATAACATAATCTATAAGTTCTTCTCTAAGTCTCATTAAATGTAAAGAAAGATTTATGTTATTTTTAAAAGAACAACTTCCCCATCTAGTTTTTGTGTTTTTTATTGCCAATTTTTGATATGTAAAGTTGTGTTTTTTTGCCAATTCATCTACTCTTTTAGGCAAATAAGATTTGGCTTCTATTCTTAGAATTTTTTCAATTATATTTCTTATATAATTCTGATTTTCAATAGATTGAATTTCATTTTCATCAGAAATATAAATTTTTATGGATTTGTTTTCTTTTATAAAATTGTTCTTTATTTCTGAAGAGGAATCAATAAAAAAAGAATGGAATTTTGTATGAAACACACTACCAAAAACAAAATTGGTTTGTAATTGTTCCTGACTTTTTATTTTATGAAGATTCTTTTGAATCCAATTCATTTTAGATTCAACAAAATCATTTGCTATTTTAAAAGATAAAAATCTAGGAACTGTCACTAAAACTCCTTCAAAAGGTTTTATTCTAATAGAGATATTTCTTGCTTTTAAACTCTTTCTGAAATTTATTTCAGTATCCTGTATTTTTAAAATTTTAGTCTTCATTTATGGCTATTTCCAAGGGTGAATAAATTGTGAATTGTATTTTTTTATCCATGAAAGTTTTTCACCACTATGAGTAGATTTTATTTTTTTTATAATTTGCTCTTTAAGTTCCAATTGTTTATTAAATGACTTGGTAAGTTCTTTGATTAGAATTTTGGAATCGGTATGATGATTTAGTTCTATTTAAAAAAATTTAGTTCTGTTGCTGAATTTTATATAGAGTCTTTAAAAGTGACTGATTTTCTTTATATAAAGTCTTTTTTATACTGTTGTAATGTAAAACTTTTCCAGAAAAAGCATCTAAGTAAAATATAAACTCCTCAGAACATATTATTTTTTTAGATGCCTGAAGACCAAATAGAAACTCCTTATAATTTTCAGGTTTCTTTAAGTCAGAATTCTCAAATAATCGATTGGTAAAATTATATGGTACAAACGGAAACTGCTTATTATAAAATTCAATACCAATTTGGTCAAATATTTTATTATTGTCTTCTACTCTCTTCAATATAACTTCGTAATAATAGGATAGTTTTCTAGTCAGCTGTTTGTCATCTAATCCGCTAAGCAAGCCGGAAGATTGAATTGCTTTAAATGTAGAGTTATTAATAAACACTGTTCCATAAGATGGAAGTCTATCGATCTTCATAATTTTTATTTTAAGAGAATCCCAAGAAATTTTTTCACTATGAAAGTCATATATCAAAGTATGTAATTTCACTAAGTCTGCGTATGCTTTGGTTCCTTCAATATTATATCTATTGATGGTGATGGAGTCTGCTCTTAAATCATCAATTAAAGCTTTGTAATTTTGAATCATACTTTTTTTGATTTTATAGTCTTCTCTCATGTTTTCTGCAAAAAAACCAAGAGTAATACCCAAAAAAATCATTAAAAACTCTATAAAATACTTTTTGATTTTATCCATTAATTATTATTAAATTCAGAAAACTGTTGTTATCGTTTATTTATCTAAAAAAGTATAGGTTAATAAAATTTCCTTTTAAATTTATTAAATATTAGTTTTAAAAGATAATATTTAGTTTAATTAGCTTTATGATTACCAAAAAAAAAAATTACATTTTAATTCTTTCCTTAGTAACTTCCTATTTCATATCCTGTAGTAAAACTACCTACAAAAAAGCATCAACGATTGTAGATGACAATTGTATATCAATAACTAATATTATGGTAGTAAAAAATATGGATAGTATATGGGATTTAAGAAATGAAGAAGAAGAACATTTATTTTACTTTCCAAATTTGGAAGAAGCTGAAAAAACAAAAATCATATTAGAACATTATCAAACAAAATTTATTTGTAAATGTGGGGAAGGTTTTTACACAAACTCCCTTGGAGAAGAAAATACAAATGCACTTATTATGCAATACCAATTGTCATCTGATAGTTCTGGTATTGGAAATAAGGAAATAAATAGCTATACTAATTCTTCAGAAGATTGTCTGCCATTTGATCCAGAGAAATTAGTTGCTAAAAGATCTCTAGATGGTAATTGGTATTTAATAGAAAAGCCCGGACATTCTATGTTTGGATTTGGGAAAAACGAAGAAGAATGCGTAAAAGCACTAAGTGTAATTAAAAAATATGGTTACAACCAGTCTTGTTTTGTTGGAAGAGCAAATCCATCTTTTAGCTATTTAAAAAGATACAGAGAGGATATAGATACTCTTGTAATTTTATAGTTATCTATTAAGTAGTTTATATAAATAATACCACTTATTATAAACTTAAGTAATTAATTATAAGCATTTTAAATAAAATTATTAAAGAAAAATTTATCTTTTTTAATAGGTAATCAGTTTTTAAAAATGAATCTAAAATGAATGAGGGTTGTTGGAAAAGCAGAAAACGCTGTTCATGATCTTAAAAATAGATGTGACAATAACAATAGCTCAAATTTAAGAGAGTAATACTCTTACTTTATATATTAGCTTTGTAAAAAATAAGACAATGTCTTCCTTTGAAAAATTTGGTTTAAGAAAACAGCTTAACAATGCCATTGAGGATTTAGGATTTAATACTCCTACTCCAATACAAGAACAATCTTTCTCTGTTATTCTTTCTGGTAAAGATATGTTGGGAATAGCTCAAACTGGAACAGGAAAGACTTTAGGATATATGATGCCTTTATTGGAAGAACTCAAATATTCCAAACAATCCAACCCAAGAATATTAATTCTAGTTCCTACTAGAGAATTAGTAATTCAATTAAAAGAAGAAATTGAAAACTTTTCTAAATACTTAAGTGTAAGAACTATTGGCATATATGGTGGAGTAAATATAAAAAGACAGAGTTTTGAGCTATACGAAGGTTGCGATATTGTAGTTGCAACACCAGGAAGATTATACGATTTAATACTAAACCAATCTCTTGTAGTTAAAGGACTGAAAAAGCTAGTAATTGACGAGGTAGATGTTATCCTCGATTTGGGATTTAGAACTCAGATAACAAATATTTTAGATCTTCTTCCAAAAAAAAGACAAAATATTATGTTCTCAGCAACTATGACCAGTCATGTAGATTCATTAATTAGTAATTTTTTTATTTCACCTGTTAAAATTTCAATTGCTGTAAGTGGAACTCCATTAGACAATATATCTCAGCAATACTATAAAGTAGAGAATTTTAATACGAAAATAAATTTGCTTTCTCATTTACTAACTAATCAAGAAGAATTTAAAAAAGTACTAGTATTTGTCTCAAACAAGAAAATGGCAGATAAAGTATTTGAACTAATAGAACCAAAATTTGGTCACGAATCTTGCATAATTCACTCGAATAAGTCTCAAAACTACAGAATTAGATCCATAGAAGATTTTGATTCTGGGAAAAACAGGATTCTTATTTCTACAGATGTTATGTCTAGAGGTTTGGATTTAAATGAAATTTCTCATGTTGTAAATTTTGACACTCCAGAATTTCCAGAAAACTACATGCATAGAATTGGTAGAACAGGAAGAGCTGAAAAAGAAGGAAATACTATCTTATTTTGTACAGAAAAAGAGCAGCTTTTCAAAAAGAAAATTGAAGAACTAATGAATTATGAAATTCCAATAGTTGATTTTCCTAAAGAAGTAGAGATTTCCTTAGAACTAATTGCGGAAGAGCGAGGGGAAGATGGACTTAATAAAAATGAAAATCGTAACTCTAAAAAGATTGAGCTCGCAGGTGGGTTTCACGAAAAGAAAGAGAAAAACTTAAAGACCAATTTAGGTGGAAGCTATAGAAGAACTATTAAAAAGAAGTACAAGAAACCAAAGACTAGAGGTGATAAGACTTACCACAAAAGACAAAAACGTGGTTAAATATTATTTAAATAAATTCAATTACAATTAATTTCTTCTCCAAAAATATTCCAACACTTTTCATCAATCAATTTTCCTTTTTTATAGTTACAAATCATCATAAGAGTCCCATTATTATGCCAAAACTTATTATTACCATCTAATTTACCCATTGAAAAATTTGTAACTGCCCTTAACTCACCATTTCTATACCAACTTTTAGCCAATCCATTTAATTTTCCTTTGGTGTAATTTAGCTCAGACTGAATTTGCCAGTTATCAAACCTTCTAACAATAAATCCTTCTGCTAGTCCATTTTCAAAATTCCAGTCTCCTCTTAATTGTCCATTTTCAAACCATTCTTTATGTCTTCCTTCTCTTTTACCATGAATAAAATTTCCTATATCTCCATAGTCGCAGTAAACAATACCATTTACTGGTAGTAATTTATTCCTAAGAAAAGTAAGAGTGGAAGTATCATAAGTTACTAAATCTCTTTGATGATAGTTTTGAGTAAAATAATTATTGAAAACAAAACAAAAAAATAGTCCTATTAATTTAAATTTTAAAATCATATTTAAATTTTTATACCTTTTTAAAAAGAAAACCTAGACCAATTCTGGATAAAAATTTCTTTTCAAAATTCCAAAAAAACTTAAACTGACCAAATAAAAAGCCAGTAATGGGTAAAGTAATTTGATAAATAGGGAAAATAAGTGCAATTCTTAGAGGCCAATAAACAATTGGATCTACCAAATCTTTTTCAATACCAAAAAAAGAGGTTACAGGGCTTGCAACCCATGAAGCGAAAGATCCATTAATGGCAAAAACTATAAAAATTAGAAAAATTTGGACATTTGAGTTAATACCCCACTTTTTTTTAAGGTTTTGCATTGTATATTTGAAAAATTAAACTTAATAAAATTATAATTTGTAATCAATAGTAAAAAGATATCACCTAATATCCACAGAAAATTAAACATTTTGTTACTTTAACCCATTATTGTTTACAATAAATTACGTTAGAAATTAAATAAAATTTGAAAAGAAAATATAATAATGAAACAACTCTTTGATTATATATCCAAACGAATTGAATTAACTGCAGAAATTAAAGAGTTTACTCAATCAATTTCAACCATTAAAAAGTTAAAAAAAGGAGATGTATTAATTAAGGAAAATCAAATTGTAAATAAGACCTATTTTGTAATAGAGGGCTGTCTTAGATCTTACGTATTTGACAACTTTGGAAAAGAACATACTTTACAATTTGCATTAAAAAATAATTGGATTAGCGATTATATAGCTATTTTCAATGATGAAAAATCAACTCAGACTGTTGAGTGTATTGCAGATTCAAAAGTTATTGAAACATCAGTAATCGATGGAATTGATAATATATTTTTAAGATTTCCAAAAATTGAATTAATCCACAGAAAAAACTTAGAACGTAATATTGTTAGCTTACAAAAAAGAATTTTAAATCAATTACAGCTAACATCATTGGATAGGTATAAATATTTTTTAAAACAATATCCTGAAATTGAAAAATATGCTCTAAACTATCATATTGCATCCTATCTAGGAATTACTCAACAGAGCTTAAGCAGGTTGAGAGGATCCATAAAATAATTTACTTTTTTTTATCATTTGATAAATACTACTACAATTTCTTTTTATAATTTTGTTTAACTTTAAAATAAAAAAACTCAACAAAAAAAACACTTATTAATTATAGGAAATTTTTTGTTTATCTATTGTATTAAAAATAAGTATAGTAAAAAACATACCTATTATACAGGAATTAAAAAACGCTTAAAGTATATGAATCATACATTGATAACTATTACTGTTTTAATTTCGTTTTTGATTACTAGTTTTTCTTATAGTCAAGGCTTTTCTTTTGTAAACACAGTTACTTCCTCATCATCTGGATATCAGGTTTCCATAAGAGCTGTAAAAGTTGACCAGTTGGGCAATAAATACATTGCTGGTAATTTCGACATTTCAGCATCCATCAAAAATACCACCATAACAGGAAATTCTAAGGATATTTTTTTTGGAAAATTAGATCCTCTTGGAAATCCAATTTGGATTAAAACTGCAGGGGGTCCAGATTCTGACCAAGCAATGGACATAGAATTAGACAACCAAGGAGGATTGTATATTAGTGGATTATTTTCTTCTACAGCCAATTTTGATGGAAACTCGGTAACTGCAATACAGCCATCGGCTAATGCCATAAGTATGTCAGATAATTTTTTGGTGAAATATGATACATCTGGAAATTTTCAATGGATTAAAACTGGAGCAACAACCGATAATGATTTTAACAATAACGTAAATGGATACAACAACAATACCTTCAATTATTATGGAAAAAGTAAGATAAAATTCAAGAACGGTCATATTTATTTAATGGCTTCAAATCGAGTATCTGGATATCAGTTAGGTGCTATAAATCCAGCCGGAAGAGAATTTGATGGTATTTCTCTTCCGAACACTCAAGCTCCAGGTGGAGGAGGTTTTTATGGTTATAAGTATTTAAATAGTTTTATTTTAAAAACAGATGTTAACGGCACTAACAGTTGGTTAACTCCTATATACTGCAATACTAATCAAGACTTTGATGCTTTATTGGGTCTAGATTTTGAAATAAACTCCAATGATCATGTAATTGCACAATACTACTACTCTAGTAATGGTTCTAAAATCGGAGGACAGCCTAGCCCAACATCAATCTCCAGTTTTCCATTTAGTAATTCTACTCCAAGGGGTGCAATAATGATTTTAGAACTAGATGGTTCAGGCTTTTATAATAATGTTTATAAAATTGAAAATGCGTTAAGTTCTTTCAACGCATTTTTTGGTTTTGGCAACGCATTAAATTACCTTTCTTATGGCTTATCGATTGATAATTCGGACAATATTTATTTTGCATTTAACAACTTTTACAATAGTAATTTCAACCAAACTATAGCCGGAACTAATATTCCTGAAAATACCAACACATTAGTAAAGTTAAATCCAAATTTTGTTCCAACTAATTGTCATTTACTGAACACTTTTCCTTCGCAATCTCAAAATAGCTTCCCCATTTCAGCTCTTGAAATTAAAGAAAATCAATTAATTTTTGGTGGAACACTAGACGGAACCATAAATTTAGATAACAATACTTTCTCTAGGGCAGACGAAATAACATTCGTAAATATGGACACTAACTTAAGTTCTGTTAACTGGGTAACGAGTACTTCTAATAGTAGTGTCCTTCAAGTTGACGGAAGTGGAGGTAGTTCTACTACACCTGAAACATATTCTTTAGGAATTTATGACCTTTCTATTGGAAATGAAAACCAAGCTGTATTTTGTGGAAATATAGGTCCCCAGTTCAGATCATTCGGAGACTATACGACTACAACCAATCAACTCAATGATGCCTTTTTAACTGAAATAATTCCATGTAGCCCTGTTTTTTCTCAAATACTTCCCCTAAATCCAGTAATTTGTGGTGCAGGAAATTCAGCAACTTTAAATGCCAGTGTAAGCCCTGGAATTTCTTACACCTGGGTTAGTAATGGTAGTTCTACATCAAGTAGCAATACACCATTATATACCACTACTAATGTTGGAGATTTTTCTTTGATTACCGATAGCCTGGGATGTAAAGACACAAGTAATGTAGTAAATGTAAACATAGCACCATTACCGAACGTAACAGTTCCTCAAAGTACTTTTACTGCTTGCTTTTCTGGTGGGCCAACTGTTGTTCCCGCTGGAAATCCAAGTGGTGGAGTTTGGTCAGGACTGGGAATGATAAATGATTCTGTTTTTGACCCGACCATCTTGGGACCTGGACCAAGTTTAATAACCTACACATATACCAACACCCAAGGTTGTAGTGATAATGGAATAAGAATTGCTAACACTGTACAAACACCTCCTTTAATTCTATCTAACAATCTTCCTAGTTTTTGCGAAGGAGATGGACCGTACTCATTAGGTGCAACAGTTAATCCAAGTGGTGGTAACTACTCTGGACCTGGAGTTTCTGGAACAACTTTTAACCCAGTTAATGCTGGAGTTGGAACACATCTAATAAGATATAAATATTCTGTTGCTCAAAACTGCGAAGACAGTGTAGACTTTTATTTAGTTGTAAATGCATCTCCAACTATTAATTATCCAGATTACGATTCTCTTTGTGAGAATATATCTTCTACTCCTCTATTCTCGGCTAGTCCTTTTGGAGGAACTTATTCAGGACCTTTTGTAATTAGTAATAATTTTTATCCTTTTTTCTCCGGTGCTGGATCTTTTCCAATAACTTATACTGTTACCGAAAATGGTTGTACTTCCTCCTCCACAAAAAATATTCAAATAGATGCTAATATCAATGCGCAGCTTAATAATATCGCTGATTTTTGTGTAAACGATACAGAATTAGCACTAGATTTTGGTGTTCCAACAGGTGGAAATTATAAAATTGATGGTGTATTAAAAGATTCTCTAAAGCCATCGGAATTAGGAATCGGCACACATATCATTGAATATGAACTTACCAACAGTTGTGGAACTTCTGCTGACACAAAAACATTCGAAATTTTTGGTTTACCTAATGTATCAGCTGGTTTAGATGCAGCAGTTTGTATTGGGGATCCTGTAACATTAGTTGGTTCAGGTGCTTCGACCTATACTTGGGATTACAATGTTATTGATGCAGTTGCATTTATTCCTACTTCTTCCCTTACCTACAGAGTAATTGGTACAGACGTTAACGGATGTACTAATACTGATTCTTTACAAATTACTGTAAACGATTTACCCAATGTGGATGCAGGAAACGACACTTCTATTTGTGATGGTCAATCCATAGCTTTAAATGCAAGCGGAGCGCAGTTCTATAATTGGGACAATAACATTACTAATGCCACTGCCTTTACTCCTACCTCTACCATAACATACAACGTTAATGGAATAGACAATAACGGCTGTATTAATACAGACCAAGTAACCATTACTGTCAATAATATACCATTGGTTAGTTTATCCTCTTTTACTCCAATTTGTAACGCCAATAGTAGCACCTTTCCATTAACAGGAGGTTTTCCAACAGGTGGTAATTATAATGGGTTGGGCGTATCCAATAACAATTTCTCACCTTCTGTTGCTGGAGCAGGTTTTCATAATATAACCTATAGCTTCAGCGATTCTAATGGATGTAGTAGCTCAGATAATGAAATTTTAGTGGTATATACCAACAACGTGAATATTTCACTTCCCTCTTTCGGTAATTTGTGTGAGGATGCAGACAGTTTAGTTCTAAGTGGTGGTAGTCCACAAGGTGGATTTTATAGTGGTAATAGCGTGAATAACGATGTGTTTTATCCAGATAACTCTGGAACAGGATCTTTTACCATCAACTATTCCTATTTAGAAGCTAATACTTGTATAGCAAGTACCAGCTCTACAATAACAGTTTCTTCATTACCTGTTGTAAATCTTGATTCTTTAAATCCAATTTGTTTAAATAATACGCCTTTTGTTGTGAATGGAGGAAGCCCAGTTGGTGGGATTTATTATGGTAATGGTATAAGTAATGGAATATTTTATCCACAAATCTCAGGCATTGGGAATTTCAATATTAATTACATATTTGCAGATAGTTTAGGTTGTACCAGCAACTCAGAAACCTCTCTTACTGTAAAGCCTTTACCCAATACAACTTTACCCCCCTTTAATGATCTTTGTATAGATGCCACCAATTTAGTTTTAAATAATGGTCTTCCAATGGGAGGATCTTACAGTGGAAATGGTGTAAATAACGGAATATTCTATCCAGATAGCTCTGGATTAGGAAACCATACTATAACTTATACTGGAGAATTAAATGGATGTTTTCTTTCAGATTCACAAACAATTACAGTAAACCCACTTCCTACATTGAGTTTTGGTTTAGTTCCTGAACTTTGTGTTAACGATAGTCTTGTTTTGAATTTGATCAGTCCAACAGGGGGAAATTATTCTGGAAATAATATTAACAATGGTATTTTTTAT
>Ga0233444_10002908_pt1 | contig 17474 bp, 15 predicted proteins | sample SI_124_October20_6_FD_182792 | JGI IMG/M metagenome (GOLD analysis project Ga0233444, IMG submission 182792) | Seawater microbial communities from Saanich Inlet, British Columbia, Canada - SI_124_October2016_10_MG | ecosystem: Environmental > Aquatic > Marine > Inlet | place: Canada: British... | reverse complement strand
AAAAAAAGGGTCTCCCAAAGGAAACCCTCATTCAATTTTAGTGGAGAAGATGGGACTCGAACCCACGACCTCTTGACTGCCAGTCAAACGCTCTAGCCAGCTGAGCTACATCCCCGAATTATATTTTAAAGCTTTAAACCTAAATCGAACAAACGTTGTACTCCTGCGATAAGGTCAAAAATACAACAAAGCTTTAAATTTAAAAACACTATGTCCAACAATCGTATTTAAATATATATCTTTATTTTGATGTCTGCATTGAGGACCATTTGGATTTGGATTTCACTTCCCATATTTTCAGTAGGTTTTGCCCAAGGCGATGCCAATTTACTCCTTCAGTACAACAGAGGCGCTGATCTCGATGGCTTTTACCGCAAATGGAATGTCGATCTCCACACCCGTATGGTTTATGGGAATACAAGAGGAGATCAAAACCTTTATAAAATCAGTTATTCTGCTGGAGTCTATCTCCAGTACAAATTTTCAAAAACCTTTGCCCTCAATTCGGGAGCAGACTATTTTAATCTAAGCTATCAATACAATTTACGAAATAATCGATCTTATGATCAATTGACTTACCTCAGTATTCCCCTTACACTAAGAGTCTTCCCTTCTCGAAAACTACTTTTTGAAACAGGCTTGCTATACAACCATCTGCTCCAAGCCAAAAACACCGAAATCGTTGATCTGAGAAACCAAAGTAAGCTTTATCCAGAAGGCGTATTCAAAAATGCTTTTGGTTGGCTATTTGCCGTACAATACAATGTATGGAAAAGGTTCGATGTCTCTCTACAATACCGTTTTTTTAGGAAACCTACAGATCCCCTTAGCAATCAAAAAAACAATTTTGAAGCCTTTATCTTGGGCGTTCATTTTTTTGTTCTAAACCCCAAAAAGAAACCGAAATAGTCCATGGCTAATCATAAGTTTAATCCCTTTCCCTGTGATCATCAACCACCAGTTGTAAATCCATACTCTTGTTTTTTTTTAAAACTTAAAGTCTCCAATACTAACCAAAGTAATTTTTAAGTCTTTTAAAAAAATCTTCCAATGGAAAAGTTGAGGTACTTATGCCTCTTGCTCATTTGAAGTTCATTGTCTTTTGTAACACTATTAAAAAGGGTAAGAAATCTCCATTTTTGGGTATAATAAGCAAAGCCTATCTCTATACTATTTTTGTAAGGAATCGATTCTAAAACAAAGGGCGCTTTATCGTCAAACAAGCTTCCCGAAAGCATATAATCATGGTGACGATACTCCTGTCGTGTTCCCAAATAAATTCCATAACCTTTGGTTTTCATTTCGAGAGGATTGCCAAGAAACGAAAGGGCTTGTGAAGTTCCTACCAATACCCCCAAACGACCTCCTGCGGCAATGCGTTGAGTCCCCAAATTGCCAAAAAATTCGTATAACAAAGACACCTTATTGGCCAAGGGGAATCGCTTCCTATGCGATCCATTCAGGTTGATGTGAAACCTTTGTGGCATCTGCTCTAACCAGACTACATCGGGAAGTCCCAAAACCATGCTGTGATATAGATTTTGAAAATAGGGAGCCAGAGAAGCCTTGCCCGTAATACCCAGTAGTATCGATCCTCGCCAAGCCGAAAATAAGCTTTTATATTTTTCGAAAGAACGTTCCAAAAATAACCACCCGCCATAAGGATAGTCATACAAATCAACGTTGAGGCTGTAGCGCCTCGAAGGGGTATAAATTTCTTGACCCAATGTCCAATGCACATATCTTTTTGGAAAAGCCGTTTCCTGATCCTCTTCCTGCTTTAATTTCCCAGTGCTAATAAAAATACCACTGGAATAATACCAATCCTGTTTAAAATAAAGATCATTGTCCACCGACAGATTCACATATTGCTGAGCAAATGACAAATCCGAACAAAGCAATACAAAGATCAACAGTGGCAAAAAAGTATACTTCATCTGCATAATTCTTTTGAAATTTAAGAATCATTTTTTTAATTCTCCTAAGAAAAAATTTCAATATAGACAGAAGGGTCCAAAACAAAATAGATTAGCTACTTTTGAAAATACATGGAAGGAAGTGTTCGCTTAGAAAAAAACAACAACATCGGGAGGATACATTTTTATCATCCCAAAGGCAATAGCTTGCCCAGTGCCCTTTTGAAACAACTGGTGCAAACCTTTCAAGCCGCCGATAAAGACCCCGAGATTCGAGTCATTATTTTAGAAAGTCAAGGAAAAGCCTTTTGTGCAGGTGCCTCATTAAGTGAATTAAAAAAAGTTAAAACCCCAGAAGAAGGGACTGCCTTTTTTATGGGTTTTGCTCGTTTACTCAATACCCTGCGTTCCCTATCAAAATTTGTGTTGGCAAGGGTACATGGGAAAGTTGTGGGTGGAGGTGTTGGTTTGGTTTCCGCTTGTGATTATGCTTTTGCCACCGAGGCGTCCATGATCAAACTATCCGAACTTTCAATTGGGATAGGACCCTATGTAATCGAACCTGCTGTAAGTCGAAAAATAGGCGCCACCGCTTTTGCCCAACTGTCCTTAGACAGTGCCCAATGGAAAACAGCACAGTGGGGCTTAGACAAAGGTCTCTATGCTGAATGTGTTAGCAATATCGAAAGCTTGGATCGAATACTCAACGAAAAAGCCAAAACCTTTGCAGCTTATGCTCCCGAAGCCTGTCATGAGTTGAGAAAATTACACTGGAAAAACACGCAGGATTGGGAAAATCTTTTGCCCCAAAATGCCAAAATAACAGGCCGATTGGCCCTTTCAGATTTTAGTCAAAAAAAAATCAAATCTTTATAACAATGGATAAAAACGTTCGAGTCACCAAACAGTTCAAATTTGAAACTGGACATGCTCTATACGGATATGACGGACTTTGTAAAAACGTCCATGGCCACAGTTATAAATTAGATGTAACGATAATTGGCCAGCCCATTAACGATTCCAAACACGTCAAAAATGGAATGGTAATCGACTTTGGTGATCTTAAAACCATCGTCAACCAGGAGATCGTTCATCCTTTTGATCATTCTACAGTATTAAACGTCAGTTCTCCCCACAAAGAAATCGCTGACGAAATGGAAAGCAGGGGTCATAAAATCCATAGAGTAAACTACCAACCCACCAGTGAAATGATGATTTTAGACTTTGCAGTAAAGATTCAAGTTAAGCTTCCTAAACATCTCAAATTGTTTTCATTAAAATTAAGAGAAACTGATACCGCTTTTGCTGAATGGTACGCGCAGGATCAATAATCTAATGGTACTGTCATTGACATAAAAATGATAACAAAATCCTCCGTATGAAAATCAAACTTCTCGCCACACTCGTTTTTTTGAGTTTCTACTTCCATATTAATGCACAAAACAGTGCCGTTACAGTTTATGACTTAAAAAGCGAATACCTCACCAACCCCATTGGGCTGGACACAAAAAAACCGAGATTCACATGGAAAATAAAAGATCAACGGAGAGGGGCTGTTCAAAATGCCTACCAAATAACTGTGGGGAAAGACTCCGCAAAAGTGGCCTCAGGTCAAGGGTCACTTTGGAAAACCCAAAAGATTAAATCCGACCATCAAAGGGTTGTCTACGATGGTAAAAAATTACAAGCTTTTCAAAAATATTATTGGTCGGTAACCCTTTGGGACAAAAACGACAATAAAATTAAAACATCCCACCTGGCCCATTTTCAAATGGGAATGATGGGGATGCACAACTGGAAAGCCTCTTGGATTTCAGACAGTCGCGCAATAGACCAGAAGGAAAGTCCCTATTTTAGAAAAGAATTTAAACTCAAGAAGAAAGTCAAAAAAGCTACAGCCTATATCGCCGCTGCTGGATTGTTTGAACTATATCTCAATGGCAAAAGAGTAGGGAATCACCAACTCGACCCTACCTACACTCGTTTTGACCGAAGGAACCTCTATGTTACCCACGATGTAACCAACTTTTTACAACAAAACAATGCCATCGGCATTTTACTGGGCAATGGTTGGTTCAACCACCAGTCCACAGCCGTATGGTATTTTCATAAAGCTCCGTGGCGGGCGAGACCGACTTTTTGTTTGGATTTGAAGATCACCTACGAAGACGGTTCCGAGGAAACCATCTCCTCCAATAGGGACTGGAAAACATCATCGACAGGGCCCTTAGTCTTCAACAGCATCTATACCGGAGAACACTACAATGCTCAATTGGAACAAAAAGGGTGGGATACCTTTGGATTTGACGACAGCCAATGGAAAAACAGTATTCTTACCTCAGCTCCTTCAAATAATATCGTCTCACAGGTTCTTCACCCCATAAAACATACCCTCGAAATTCAACCCATAAGCATGCGAAAGCTCAGTCCCCAAAAATATATTTTTGATCTTGGTAGAAATATCGCTGGAATTTCAAGGATAAAATTAAAAGGAGAGCCTGGCACAGTTTTGAGGGTAACGCACTCAGAGCTATTGGATGACAAGGGAGAAATCGATCTTTCAAATATCATAGTTCATTATCGTCCTACCGATGATTCTGACCCCTTTCAAACCGACATTTACACCCTCAGTGGAGAGGGAATCGAAACCTTCGCTCCCAAATTTAACTACAAAGGGTTTCAGTATGTAGAAGTACTCAGCAGCCAACCGATTGAATTGACCCAAGAAAGCCTTACCGGAATATTTATGCACAGCGATGTACCTCCTGTAGGCTCCATCAGCAGTTCAAACCCACTTATTGACAAACTATGGTCGGCCACCAACGGTGCCTATTTGTCCAACCTATTCGGTTACCCCACCGATTGTCCTCAACGAGAAAAGAATGGATGGACAGGAGATGCCCATATTGCCATTGAAATGGGATTATACAATTTTGACGGCATCACGGTCTATGAAAAGTGGTTGGCTGATCATCGGGATGAACAACAGTCCAATGGGGTTCTTCCCTCCATCATCCCCTCCAGTGGTTGGGGCTATGAATGGGGAAATGGTCCCGATTGGACCAGCAGCATAGCCATCATTCCTTGGAATATCTACCTCTTCTATGGAGACCTAAAACTTTTGACCGACTGTTACCAAAATATCAAAAGGTATGTAAACCATATTACCGATATTAGTCCTGAATACATTACCAATTGGGGACTGGGAGACTGGGTACCCGTAAAATCGAAAACTCCAAAGGAATTTACCTCCTCCATATACTACTATGTTGATGCTACAATTCTTGCCAAAACGGCAAAGCTTCTCAAAAAAGAAGACGATTTCATTAAATATTCCAAACTGGCCTCAAACATTAAACAGCAAATTAATACCCGTTATTTTGACCCCAATACATCACTTTATGGCAGTGGTTTTCAAACCGAATTAAGCACTGCCTTGTTCTGGGGGATCGTACCTGAAAAGCACCGTGAAAAAGTAACCCAAAATCTGGTCAAAAAAGTAATGACCGACAACCGCCACATAGATGTGGGTCTTTTGGGTAGCAAAACCATACTCAATGCTTTAAGTGAAAATGGAGAAGCAGAACTGGCATACGAACTGGCCACTCAAGACGATTTCCCTTCATGGGGCGCTTGGATTAAAGATGGCGCCACAACACTCTATGAGGACTGGAAAGTAGACGAGGAGCGTAAAGGCGCCATGTCCAGAAATCACATCATGTTTGGTGAAATCAGCGCTTGGTTCTATAAAGCTTTGGGCGGTATAAAACCCGATCCAAAAAACCCAGGCTTTAAAAACATTTTACTCCAGCCAAATTTTGTAAATGATTTGGAAAAATTTCAAGCCCGTTTTGAGGGACCCCATGGATGGATTTACAGCTCTTGGGAAAAAAAGAAAGATAAAGTCTATTATGAGGTCACCGTGCCGCCCAATAGCACTGCAAAACTATGCCTTAAAGGCAAAACCATCTTAAAAAAAGATGGAATTGATTTCTCCAAAAACAATGATGACAATTTTGAAGCCCTATTAGAATCTGGGAATTACCGTTTTGAAATTAAAGTGAAATAATATCCCCTTTTTGGATTCCCATTTTTATTTTAAATAATTTGACTGCCAGACATTAGAAATGGTTAAAAATAAAAGAAGGGAATTAAGACGGCTGATCAACGAGGGTGCTACTTTAGAAGTGGTCCGGGCAATAACCAAACACCGTAATATTTGTGTTGACCCTCTATAGCAAAAGGTTTTTAAAAGAAGTAAGAGAAGTCTGGGCGATAAGAGTGTAATGAAAAAAGGTCAAAAGCCAAGCTGATCCAAATCCGCTTTTGGTTTTGCGGGTACTGTTGGATCGGCATCATTTTCATACTCTTCACAGTCCAGGGGGATACTTATCATCTCAGGCGCCAAAAAATCTTCTTGTGAGATCGCCAGTTCCTCATTTTCGTAGGCCCACTTCATATAAAGACCCCAGATGGGTAAGGCCATAGAAGCTCCCTGGCCAAAAGCAATTTCTTTAAAATGTATGGACCGGTCTTCTCCCCCCACCCAAACGCCGGTGACCAAATTGGGTACCATTCCCATAAACCAGCCGTCACTTTGATTTTGGGTCGTTCCTGTTTTACCCGCTATGGGGTTTTCGAAAATATAGGGATAGCCCGTTACCACCTTTTCATAGACATAATTTGTTTTTTCCAAGCCTGCATGGCGTAATCTTGCTCCCGACCCATGCTCCGTGACCCCTTGCATCAAATTGACCGTAACATAGGCGGCTTCCTCACTAATCACATCTCTGGTTTTGGGTACAACTTCAAACAGTGCCATTCCGTTTTTATCTTCAATTCGGGTAATGACAATGGGAAGAATATAAATCCCCTGATTGGCAAAGGTGCCATAGGCGCCTACCAATTCAAAAAGACTGATGTCGGGGGTCCCCAAGGCAATCGAAGGTACTTTGGGAAGGAAGGAAGTAACCCCTGTTTTTTTGACCAAATCAATTACTGGACTTGGGCCTACCTTGTCCATAATTCTGGCGCTGATAGTATTAACCGAATTAGCTAAAGCATTTTTTAAGGTACGGGTTCGGCCGTATCGGTCTCCCGAATTTTTGGGACACCAAGGATCCACATTGCCGTGTTTCATTGCATCGATACAGTACAAAGCATCGGGCAACTTATCGCAAGGCGATAGTTTTAACTGATCAATTGCAGTGGCGTATAGAAAGGGTTTAAAGGTAGAACCGATCTGACGTCGGCCTTGCTTTACCTGATCGTATTGGAAGTGCTTGTAATTAAAACCTCCCACCCAAGCTTTGACATGACCCGTTTGGGGTTCCATAGACATCATCGCCGCCCTAAGGAAATGCTTGTAGTACCGAATGGAGTCCATGGGACTCATGATGGTATCGATTTCACCTTTCCAACTGAATACCTGCATGGGAACCGGCTTGGAAAAGCTTTCCAAAAGGGCTTCTTCATCCATTCCTGCAATTTTCCCTTTTCTCCAGCGTTCGCTACGGTAGGCTGTTCGGGTCAAAAGAGTATCGATCTCACCCTCTCGCAAATCTAAAAAAGGTGCCGTAGGGTTCAATTTTTTGGTATTTTGAAGGAAAAACTCCCGTTGTAAATTTTTCATATGTTCCGTTACGGCATTTTCGCCAAGGGCCTGAAGTCGGGAGTCAATAGTGGTATAAATTTTAAGACCATCGCGGTAAATATTATAAGAGCTGCCATCGGGTTTAGGGTTTTCTCGAATCCATTTTTTCATAAACTCTTGAAGGTAGGCACGAAAATAGGTCGCCAATCCTTCCCGGTGAGACTCTGGTGTATAGTCGATTTCTAATGGCAGGGCAGACAGGGAATCTGTTTCTTGTTCTGAAAGCAATTCATTCCTAAGCATCTGTTGAAAAACCACATTCCGACGCTCCTTGACCCTTTCGGGTCGGCGTATGGGGTTGTACAAAGAAGAGTTTTTAAGCATGCCTACTAGGGTGGCAGACTGCTCCAGTCGCAATGCCTCTGGGGTGGTGTCAAAATAAATTTTTGCCGCCGATCTTACACCATCGGCATTGTACCCAAAATCATATATGTTGAGATACATCGCAATGATTTCGTTTTTGGTGTACCGTCTTTCCAATTGAACAGACAGCACCCATTCTTTTATTTTTTGGAGTACGGCTTCTTTTTTGTTTCGGGAACGTACGCCGACAAAAAGCTGTCGGGCCAACTGCTGAGTGATGGTACTGGCACCTCCTTTTTTACCCAAATAAAAAATAGCCCTTAGGGTTCCCCGCCAATCTATTCCCGCGTGGTCATAGTAACGCTCATCCTCGGTTGCAATCAAGGCATCGACAATATTTTTCGGTAATTCGTCATAGGTAATGGGCGTACGGTTGTCGTTAAAATAAAATTTTCCCAGCACCACTCCATCCGAGGAAAGGATTTGTGTGGCCAAATTGGTCTTGGGGTTTTCCAACTGTTCCAGGGGTGGCATAGGGCCCAAAAGACCCAAAGCTGCAACACCAAAAACACCGACTACCGCTATAAGTCCCGTGAGAAAAAGCAACCAAAAAGCCCAGATGAACTTTCTGAAATTCCTTTTTTCCGATTTTTTCTTTTTGGGTTTACTCATCTTTTAAAATTTCCTCCACGGCAAAACCAACAGATACAATTCCTTCCAACGGATCTGTGGCCTGTTCAATACCATTGAATCGCAATGCATGTTCCAGCTCCACTTGGAGCCCATTTGCCAAAGGCAATTTATACTTTTCTTTCCACCAGAGTTTACTTTCTTTAACTTCCAAAAATCCACTGCCCAACCACGCTCCCTGTGGGGTGGCCATGGCATATTCCAAGGTATCACATACCAAGAGGGAATCGCCTGCCTTGAGGCGGGCAATCAAAAATAGATTGGAAAAGGGATAGCGCGGGTTGTTGCGAATATGGATCATCATATTGACCGGCTGATCGGTCAAGGAATCGAGAGGGAAAACGACTTTTTCAGCCGCAGGCCAGCTTCCTTCAAAATGGCGGTAATCAAGGAAAAGACTAGGCTCGGAACAAGCCAAAAAGCCACTCAAGATCACTACACAAAATAGGAGGTGCTTTTTAAGCATTGTTTTGACGTCTGTTGGGCTTGCGTTTTTTTCTCTTCTTATTTTTTGATCCTTTGGGGCGATCAAAGCGGTTCAAACTGTCTTGACCGACAACGTTTTCAAAAACCACATCGGGCTTTTCTGTTAACGAGTTGGTGGCTTCGGTAGCATATTCTTCCAAGCTAGGAACATTCTCTTTTTTCTTGTTTTTATCGATAATCTCTTGTACAGAGGACAGCGACAATTGATGCCAATTCATCCACTCCCCTTTGTAGGCATACCACAATTGTTCTTTGAAGATATCCATTTTTTGCATCACGGCTACCCCTTTTTCGGTTTGGAGTTTGAGTTCCGTTTTCGGAAAAGTTTTAAGGGCAGAACGGTAGGCATCGAGTTCGTAGTTCAAACAGCATTTGAGTTTGCCACATTGTCCCGCCAATTTGAGTGGATTGAGAGAGAGCTGCTGGTAGCGGGCGGCAGAGGTTGAAACCGATCGGTAATCGGTCAACCATGTAGAACAACACAGTTCACGACCACAGGAGCCTATCCCTCCCAAACGGGAAGCTTCTTCCCTGAGACCGATTTGTCGCATCTCGATGCGCATGGAAAAAGCCAGGGCCATGTCCTTGATCAGCTGTCGGAAGTCGACCCGACTGTCGGCGGTATAATAGAAAGTAGCTTTTCGGCCATCTCCTCTAAACTCAACATCGGAGAGTTTCATTTCCAAACCCAGACCGATAGCCAGTTCTCTGGCTCTTTTTTGAATTTGAGGTTCTTTGTCCCTCAGGCCATGCCATTTGTGAATCTCTTGTTGGCTAGCTTTGCGCAGTATTTTGGAAATCTCCTCACTGTCTTCAGCTATTTTTTTCTTTTTCATCTGAAAACGCACCAACTCCCCTGTAAGGGTTACCAATCCTAAGTCATAGCCATTATCCATTTCGGTAATCACGGGGTCACCAACGGCAACAGCAAGTCCCTCGGGAAGGGTATAAAATCCTTTTCGGCTGTTTTTAAAACGCACCTCCACCAAGGAAAAAGGGCTTTTGCCGGAAGGCATTTCCATATTGCCCAACCAGTCAAAAACAGTTAGTTTGTTGCAACTATCCGTCCCACAGGTGCCATTACTTTTGCATCCGCGTGGCGAACCGTTATCGTTATTGGCGCATGAAGCACAACTCATAGATTGGTTTTAAAGCCTAAATATAAGGCTAATTCGAAGGATAGGGGAAATGTAAAATCCTAAATTAATGTTTAAATTTTAAGACTTTAGAACGGCCTTTTTTAAATATTTTGTTGCTGTTGTGTGTGCCTTTACGCAGCTTTTTTTGTTCTGCTACGGGCAGTCCAACCGCCTCCTGACAGGAGTCGGAACAACAGCTCTGGGTTTTGGCTTGACAGGCCTCACACTGTATAAACAATAGGTGACAGGCCTCATTGGCACAGTTTATATGGGTGTCGCAGGGAGCACCACATTGATGGCATCGAGCTATTACATGCGCACTAATTCGTTCTCCTCGACGTTCATCGAACACAAAGTTTTTACCGATAAACTGATTTTCTAAACCCTTTTCATTGACTTGACGGGCATATTCGATGATACCGCCTTCCAATTGAAAAACATTCTTAAATCCTTTATGTTTAAAGTAAGCACTCGCTTTTTCACATCGAATCCCGCCGGTACAGTACATCAACAATTTTTTGTCTTCTTTGTGTTGGGAAAGGTCTTCTTCGATCAATGGAAGGGATTCCCTAAAAGTATCCACATCGGGGGTAACAGCTCCTTTAAAATGTCCAATCTCACTTTCATAGTGGTTACGCATGTCCACACAAACGGTATCCGGCTCGGCCAAGAGGGTATTAAAATCCTCTGCATTGAGGTGGATGCCTTTTTGGGTTACGTCAAAAGTATTGTCGTCTAGTCCGTCGGCTACGATCTTCTCACGGACTTTAACCTTTAATTTTAAAAAGGATTCATTGTCCTGTTCTATGGCGATGTTTAGGCGAACGCCTATTAAAAAACTGATGCTGTCCAAAAAGTTTTTAAAATCCTCGAAGCGGGGGGCGGGAACCGACAGTTGGGCATTGATTCCTTCATGGGCGACATAAATACGACCCAATACATCCATTTCGTTCCAATTTAGAAACAGGTGGTCTCTAAAAATTTGTGGATTTTTGATTTGGTAGTACTGATAGAACGAAAGCGTTAGCCGTTCGGTTCCGGCTTGGGCAATCAATACACGACGTTCCTCAGCACTTAATTGGTTATACAGTTGCATGCTATATAGTTTTAAGTGTTGACCACGTAAAAATAAGGAAATTTATACCAACTCCAGGGCTTGGGGTTCTTTACCCAGCTGATGAAGGGAAGTTTGGATTTTTTTACGTTGTACTGTTCTGGGGGTCTTTAGTCCCGAAAAGTAATGGTGGAGTTGCTTTTGCTTTACTATAATACAATTTATTTATACCTCATATTATTCCAGAGGAATTTATCAGTAGGCTTTCGCCTTTTATAAAAACAAACCACATTACTCCTCCAAGCCCAAACTAATATAGGATTCCCCATCCTTTTCCAGACTAAGCGTATTTCTAAGGATGCTATACCCATTGATTTGAGAAAGGGCATTTACCAATTCTTGTTCGCGGTTACGGCGTTCCTCCTTGCAAGCCATTTCGGTCAATGCCAGTTCTTGTATCTGCAATCCGATATCATTTGTACTGTAGTTTCCAGCGCCACTGTTACAAGCTGTTTTCAGTTGAACCCCTCCATCGGCCAAAAAGGTAATCCCTGTATCCTCATCATAAATGGAAGAAGTAATCCCATTGGCTACCCGAATCGAAAGGACGGACCACTGATTGACCAAAGCGGCATTTTCGGGACGGGTTAGGGTCATAACCTTATTGTCCTGCGGATCAAACAACTCCATCTGATTGCCTTTCAAGCTAAAGGTCAAAATGGCATTTTCCAAAACTGCTTTCAGCTCCTCTTCCCGCTCGCCTTCGGGTCCAGGACATGCCATAAGAGTAGAGGCAAGCGAAGAAAAACTCAGCTTATTATTTTCTATTTCGACGTCACCAAAAAGGGAATTACAACCAGAAGAAGCCGAAAAAGTATCTTCCTCAAAAAAAAGGGTTCCCCCCACTTCAATATCCCAGTGCCCCAAAATTACGTCAGTATCGGTCACTGGGTTATCCTCTTTTTCACAATGGGAAAAAGATAAAAAACCCAAAAGTGAAGCAGTACAAAAAAGGGAGCATTTCATTGGTTTATTTCTAATTAGACATTTGCAAAATCCATGCCATTAGCAACACTCCTTTATTTTTTGCTTATGGATCTTCAAACTCCTTTTTTTGCCGTCGAACCAAACGCCCAAACAACATTTGACCCAATATTGTTAATAATCCTTTTACGCCCCTATTGTACCCCACGTACAGAAATAGTAAATTCGCTAAAAACAGAGCATTATGGCAGACGCAAATGAAGCAAAAAAGAAAGCCTTACAGCTGACTCTAGACAAGCTGGATAAGACCTACGGCAAAGGCGCCGTAATGAGATTGGGAGATGAAGCCATCGAAGAAGTCGAAGCCATTTCTTCGGGATCCATCGGTTTGGATTTGGCCTTGGGCGTTGGGGGTTATCCCCGCGGCAGGGTAGTCGAGATCTACGGTCCAGAATCTTCTGGTAAAACCACCTTAACCCTGCATGCCATCGCCGAATGTCAAAAAGTGGGAGGCATCGCCGCATTTATCGATGCCGAACATGCCTTTGACCGTTTTTATGCCGAAAAGCTCGGCATCGACGTCAGTGAACTCATCATTTCCCAACCCGATCACGGAGAGCAAGCCCTTGAAATTGCCGACAACCTCATCCGTTCTGGTGCCATCGACATCGTCGTCATAGATTCCGTGGCTGCACTGACTCCCAAAAGCGAAATCGAAGGCGAAATGGGCGACTCTAAAATGGGCCTCCACGCCCGACTTATGTCACAAGCCCTACGAAAACTCACCGCCTCCATCAGCAAAACCAATTGTACCGTTTTCTTTATCAACCAACTCCGTGAAAAAATTGGAGTCATGTTCGGTAATCCTGAAACCACCACTGGAGGAAATGCTCTAAAATTTTATGCCTCTGTACGCCTCGACATCCGCCGATCTACACAAATCAAAAGCGGCGATGCCGAAGTAATGGGAAACAAAACCCGTGTCAAAGTCGTCAAAAACAAGGTCGCCCCTCCTTTCCGTACCACCGAGTTTGACATCATGTATGGCGAGGGCATTTCTAAATTGGGAGAAATCATTGACCTTGGGGTCAACTACGAGATCATCAAAAAATCCGGTTCTTGGTTCAGCTATGGTGACACCAAACTGGGGCAAGGTCGCGATGCCGTCAAAGCCCTACTGGAAGACAATCTCGAACTGATGGAAGAATTGGAAACCAAAATAATGGAAACCGTCAAAGCGGTAGAATAACCCATTCTTCAATCCCAGACAGGCATTGGACCTCTCCTCCTTTAAAGCAAAAATGTCGGCTTTGGCCACTGCGCAAAAGCCGTTTTTTTTTCTGATCGACTTTGAACAGCAAAAACCTGTGATCTGCCCATTGGAAGACGCCCAAAGCCTTGGTTTTCAATTTGAAATCAAAGGTGTCCGCAACTTTCAACCCCAAGACCGAAAGCCCGCCCCCAGCCCCTTGTCCATTGCTCCCATTCCAAAAAGCGTGTATTCCAAAGCCTTCCAAAAAGTAGTCCGAGAGATCTACCAAGGGAATACCTTTTTGCTCAACCTCACCTTTCCCTCTGCCATCCAAACACCACTGGATTTGGAAGACATTTTCCACTGGGCCCAAGCCCCCTACAAACTCCTTCACCAAGATCGTTTTGTCGTCTATTCACCCGAGTGTTTCGTCAAAATCAAAGACGGTCAGATCTATTCCTATCCCATGAAAGGGACGATCGACGCCCATCTGCCCGATGCCCAAAAAATTCTAGAGTCCGACCCCAAAGAGATCAACGAACACAACACCATCGTAGACTTAATCCGCAATGACCTCTCCAAAGTAGCCAAAGAAGTAGAAGTCACCCGTTTCCGATATCTCGACAAAATCAAAACCCAAAAAAACGAAATCTACCACACCAGCTCCGAAATTCGTGGAAAACTCCCCTCCGACTGGAAAAGTCAACTCCCCGATATCCTCTTGGGCATGCTCCCAGCAGGATCCATCTGTGGGGCGCCCAAAGCCAAAACGGTTTCCATCATTCAGGACGTAGAACAAGACTTACGAGGCTACTACACGGGTATCTTTGGCTATTTTGATGGTGAAAATCTCGACAGTGCCGTCAACATCCGCTACCTCGAAAAAAAGAACGACCAACTCCTCTACCGCAGTGGTGGTGGCATTACCTTTCTAAGTGATCTCGAATCCGAATACAACGAACTGATTGAAAAAATATATGTACCCGTTGTTTGAATCCCTTTGTGTCCAAGATGGCAATCTCCTCAATGCCCAATGGCATCGGTTGCGCTTTCAAAAAGCCTTTAAATCTCTTTTTAACACCTCCCCCACTTTTGATCTTCTGGAAGGCATCCAAATCCCCCAAACATTTGCTCAAGGAAGAGTAAAATTAAAAGTTCTTTACAACGCCACCGAAAGAGACTTCCAATTCCAACACTACAAAACACAAAACATTCAAAGCCTCCGATTGGTGGTTACAGAAGATTTAGATTACTCTCATAAATATAGTAAGCGAGAAAAACTGGAAAACCTCTTCGCCCTTAGGGACAATTGCGACGATATTTTGATTGTTAGAAAAAGCTTGATTACGGATAGTTCCTATGCCAATGTAATTTTCTTTGACGGCTTAGACTGGTGGACTCCTTCACATCCGCTCTTGGAAGGCACCTGCCGTGCACGGCTTTTGACCCAGGGCCTTATCAAAGAAAAAATAATAAAAGTAGTGGATCTAAAAAACTTTAAAGGGCTAAAATTGATCAATGCTTTAAGGGACATGGACCAACCCATAATTCCAATCGAAAGCTTGGTGTACTAGCTTGTTTGAGTCGCTTTTTTCCAAACGTCAATTGCCTCCACAGCACTTTGTTTGGGGTCGTTGACCAACTCAGAATGAATCAATTCATAGGTTTTTTCCTGTAAGACAAAAATATCTTTCTCTGTAAGCCCTTCGGTGGGCAAAGGCGGGTGGAGATCCACACGCAACACCCCCGGATAGCCGTGGGTGGTATTCCACGGGAATTTTCGTTTGCAATCCAAAAAAATCATTGGAAAAACAGGTAACTGATGGTCGATCGCAATTCTAAACGCGCCCTTTTTAAAAGGATTCAATAAGATCGTCTCGTCCAAATAATCTTTTTCAGGAAAAATACAGACACTGTAGCCTTTATCCAGTACCATCTTTGCACGGCCATAGACCCCATAACGACTTTTGGAGCTGCTGCGATCCACCATAATGGCCGCCCGTTTATAGAGATATCCAAAAAAGGGAATGTTCACCAATTCTTTTTTTCCGACAAATACAAAAGGATTGGGTGCTGCCGCAAACATCAACATAATGTCGATGTAACTGGAATGGTTTGCTACTAATAGGTAGCTTTTTTGAGGGTCCCAATCTGTTTTAAATACTTTTTTCATCCGAAAGCCCATGCCTGCCAATACCAATCGTGCCCAAACATTTCGGGCAATCCAAAAAAAGGGACGATAGCCGTTGGGAAAAAGCAATAGAAAGGCCAACAAAGGAAATAAAAGCACCACAAGTGTGGAAGACAACAAATAAAACCAAGCACGCCAAAGTACGATCAAAAACTTCATCTGGTCGTAAAAATACATTTTCTAGAAAAGTAGGAATAAGGAAATTGGGCAAACTTTGTCCAACCGTTGAAAAAAAATATCTTTGCAGGAAAACATTGACCCCCTTGTTATGGCAAGAATTCTGACAGGAGTACAATCTACAGGTGTCCCGCATTTGGGCAATCTAATGGGGGCCGTGCTTCCCGCCATCAAAATGGCAAAAAACCCCGATAACGATTCTTTTTTGTTTATTGCCGACCTCCACTCAGTCACCCAGATCAAAGAGGGTAAACAATTGTCCAAAAACACTTTTGCCACCGCCGCCGCTTGGTTGGCTTGTGGTTTAGATGTCGAAAAGACCGTTTTCTACCGCCAGAGTGATGTAAGTCAAGTGACTGAATTGGCTTGGTTCCTGAGTTGTTTTTTTCCTTACCAACGGCTCACGCTAGCCCACTCCTTTAAAGACAAGGCCGATCAGCTGGAAGATGTCAATGCAGGACTGTTTAACTACCCCATGTTGATGGCTGCCGATATTTTGATCTACGATGCCGAAGTGGTTCCCGTAGGGAAAGACCAATTGCAACACCTTGAAATGACCCGAGATGTCGCCGCCCGATTCAACCACCAGAACGGAGAAACTTTTGTATTACCCAAAGCAAAAATCCAAGAGAACACACAATATATTATTGGAACGGACGGGAATAAAATGTCGAAATCCAGAAACAACATCATCAATATTTTTCAGTCCGACAAGGCCCTGCGCAAACAGATCATGGGAATACAAACGGACAGCAAAACATTGGAAGATGTCAAAGAACCCGAGAACTGTAGTGTCTTTAAAATCTTTTCTCTACTTGGAAACCCAGAGCAAATTGAGGGTTTAAGACAACAATATTTGGCGGGGGGCATGGGCTATGGCCATGCCAAACAAGCGCTATTTGAGTTGGTAGTGGATACGTTTAAAGCCGAACGGGAAAAATTCAATTACTTCAACGATCATCCCGAAGAGGTAGAAGTCGCCCTGGCCAAAGGCGCAGTAAAAGCGAGTAAAATTGCCAACGAAGTGCTGCTTAGGGTAAGAAGAAAACTCGGCTTTTAGGCCCATTCAAAAAACTTCCCTGGCAAAGGTTTTACACAGTCCTTCATTTCTAGTTTTAACAATACTGTAGCCATTTTACTGACCGAAAATCCCGTGGCAATGGCGATGTTGTCCAGGCTTTCATTTGCGACCAATTTAAGGCAGTCAAAAATGATTTTTTCCTCTTCGTTCAATTGGATGAATAATTGCTTTTGAACCGAAGTACCAATGGATTTCGACTCCCAACCCATGGCTTTGATCAAATCTTCAGCTCCAGTAATCAATTGGGCTTTTTGACTGCGAATCAACTGATGAGACCCTTGGTGTAAAGGATTTTCCAAATCACCAGGATAAGCAAAAAGCTCCCGATTGTATTGATGTGCAAAATTGGCTGTAATCATACTACCCCCTTTGGCCTTGGATTGAATAACCACCGTGGCATTGGTCAAACCCGCAATAATGCGATTGCGGATCAAAAAGTGTTTGCGATCAAATTTTTCTCCTGTAGTAAACTCAGAAACAAAGCCCCCCTCTGCTTCAATTTTATCGACAAAGTCTATGTGTTCGGGGGGATAAATCTGGTTCAACCC
>Ga0233444_10002905_pt1 | contig 17484 bp, 32 predicted proteins | sample SI_124_October20_6_FD_182792 | JGI IMG/M metagenome (GOLD analysis project Ga0233444, IMG submission 182792) | Seawater microbial communities from Saanich Inlet, British Columbia, Canada - SI_124_October2016_10_MG | ecosystem: Environmental > Aquatic > Marine > Inlet | place: Canada: British... | reverse complement strand
ATTGGAGTACCTACCAATGAACGAACACTCGATCTGCCTCACCTGTGATGGCACCGGCAAGTGGGAGTCAACCACCGAGGATTCACCGACTGAACTGGTGGACTTGGGTGAGTGCCCCGACTGCCCCAATGACAAATGGCCGACCCAATGACCACATACATCACCGGCAACATCGCACTGTTCGGTCTTGTCCTTGAGAACACGTACCGCGAACTCGACGGCGACCGGGCAGAGCAAGCCGAGTGGTGGCTCGATGAGTTCCAGCGCATGTTTGCTGGACTGAACTGTTGCCAACACGGGCTATCTGCCCAAGCCTGCTACGGACCAGGGCATTACGCCCAAGATTTCTACTAAGGAGCTACACATCATGCAAACCGAATTCAAAAAATGGATGCACAAAGTTGATGAAGCATGTCAAAGCATTGCTTTTCTCAGCATCCACGATCTACCAGACAAGGACTACTGGGACTGGTTCGATGCAGGCGACTCGCCTCGCGACACTGCTCTCTGGGCTCTAGCCGAGGAAGGCTTCCTTGATGCTGACGATTGAGCCAGGCGACTACGGCGTCTACGAAACCATTGGCTACGCCTTCACGGGCTACTGCGTTTGCATTGACGGTATCGACTACGAACTGCTTGGCTCGACCGGCACTGCGTGGCTCGTTACTGCTGTCGATGACGACATGATGCGGATTCAGCCAGAGCGTGACCTTCACATCCCATTCGTCAATGACATCACCATGTTGGTGTACTGATGGTCAGCGTCGAGGATCTCACCGACCAGCAACGTCAAGACTTAGCTGAATCCATCGAGCGTGAGTGGCACATTCACCTGACGCCTGATCTGCCGGCAATACGTAAGCCGCAGCGTGTGTTGGTTGTTTCGACCAGCATCAACCCGGAACCGATCATCTGGTGATTGTGTCCGACCATCCGTTAGAGCGGGAAATCATTGAGTGTCTTGCTGCGATTCGGCAGACACGCAAAGAGTTTTACGACGCGCAAGACGTTGTCTATTTATGGCAGCCGCGTCCATGTCCACCCAAGAAAAATGCAAGGAGCTACGAATGACCTGGAACTACCACCGAGTGGTGACCCTAAGCGAAGAGACAATCAACGTCACTACATGTGACGGACTGGAGATCAAGACCGACGACCTCGGTGAGCACAGCTTCGCCATGGTCGTTGTTCCCGAAGACTCGGCCATCTCGCAGATCAGTGAGATCGCACCCGATGGACTCGAGATCACATTCACTACCCGCCCCGGCACCGAGATCACTCTCGTCCTGCCATTCAATGAACTCGACCTGCACAACGCGCTCGACATTCATCTTCGTGACATGCAGGAGACAGTCTGATGGGTGCTGAAGAGTTTGAGCACGCAGCCCGAGGCAAAACCATGTCCGATGCGTTTGACAGTGCAGTATCAGACGCACAGTACGCCTATGGGCACTCCGGCTACACGGGCACCATCGCAGAGAAGGACGGCTACATCGACTTCGGTGTGCTGCCTGATGCGTGTACGCCTAGCGATCTAATGGATTGGATCTACGACAGTTGCCCTGAGACAGAAAGTCCGTTGGGTAAAACGTTCGGTGATCTTGCCGGCGCGATCAACGCAACATTCAATGACAAATGGGGAGCTGCGTGCGGCTTCACCATCGGTCCTGACAAGTACCTGTTCACAGGGCTTGCATCTTCCTGAACACCTAGCAAGGAGCTACAACCATGGAAAACGAATCATCCCTCCCGACACCCGACAGTCTCGCTGATCGCAACACTCAGCTTTCTGACACCGTTGATCGGCTCGACAAAACGATCCGCGAACAGAACACTTCGATCTCCAATCACCTCGACACGATCCGCAAACTGCGGTCGGACTTCAACTACCTCGCTCAAGCAATGCTTTCAGAAGCAGACGACCACGACATGTGCGAGGAATACGACGCGTTCGTTGAGAAAATGAACAGCAACTTTCAGTCGAGCGAACGTCTGCTCAAGCGGGCTAACACGGTCGAGTTTGAAGTAACCGTCTATGTCACTGCTACTGGCCGTGACATTGACGAGGGCGAGATGCTCGATCACATGTTGAACTGCGAATACACAATTCGGAGAGACCTGGAATCTGCGTTCGAGCTGGACGAATGCGAAGTTGACATCACGTCATGAGAGTGGCGATCACGTGGCAGGAAACACGCGACATGGAAGCTGTCATTGACACTGACCTAACTGTTGACGAGCTTGAGCTGGAATGGAGTACCCGATACGACTCTCGCATCGTTGACGACATCGAAGCTCAAGGCGTCGAGGTTGACGGCGGCATCGACTGGGACACCATGACAATCCGCACTATTCACACATCTACCAAGGGAGCTACCGAATGACCATCGTTCACGACGACAACGACAATCGTTGTCTCGATGACCGGGACGACAACACCTGCCGTGGGCCCGTCGAGTTTCACACACTCGACGGGCTCAAGTCCTGGCCCCGCTGCACCAGCCACTTCGAGCAACGACTGCGCCGCTACGAGCAAGACAGTCTTGAGAAATATGCACACTCGGATCTCGCCCCCTCATGGTTTGACCCGACCTATGCAGGGGAGCGATGGAACGATGACTACTGAGCTGACATTGACTGACGAACAGTTGATGCACGTTTGCACCATGGCTCTCAACAACTGGGTTGATGGCATCGTTGAAACGTTTGCCTGCTTCGGTGTCGATCTGCTCGACCCGGATGGTCCGTCGGTTAACCCGAGGGATTACGCGTTGCCTGCCCGCCAGTGGAGAGCAATTGCTGAGTGCATAGCCGGCTCAACGTCTATCGACAAGCTTGCCAAAGCCAATCACACCTTGGACTGGATGAACCTTGGACCCTCATCGTTCGAGGAACCTGATGAGTGACCCGTACTTCGAGCCTGAATGGTGCGAATGCTGCGGTGGTACTGGACATAACGGACTGCGATGCCCGCATGAGTGGTTGTCGTATGCCAAAAACGAACCCGACAATGAAGGAGCTACTGATGACAACGATTAAAGACCTCGACCACATCTTCGAGATTTATGCAGCGGCGGTGAAGGATGCAGGCGGTGTGCCGGAAGGCAGCAAGCTGGTCCTATCGCACGGATCCAAGACTTACGGGCGTGCCTTCCGAGTCCATTTGACTGGCGATGGCACACACCCAGAGAAATACAACTCTGCCCACTACCGACCCGAGATTGGTGACGACTTCCTTGGCATGACGAAGAACGAAGCTGATGCGGTAATACGTGATCGGTTGCGTGTCATCTGGGATATGAAACGAATCCAGAACGAACAGCTCACTCGAGCTCGGCAGAAAGCTGCGGCTGCTGACTGGCAGCGTGAGGTTGCGCGTGACGATTACAGCAACGGGTTCCACGCATGATGCCGATTCACATGGCTCAGTGCATTGGTGCGTTGTCAATCGAGGTGAACACAGGGCTCCGGCACAGCCGAGGTTCTGTTCTCAAGATGGTGCAACAGCAATACGGAGTGCAAGCGAAGACCAAGAAAGCTGCCCTCACTGAATTGAAGGGCATGTATCAGGAAGCTACTGGAAGGGAATACGGATCATGAGTAAAAACTTCAATCGTCTAGTGACACTGAAGATGAACAACTACCGGCAAACCAATCGGCTCACGATGACCGGCTATGTCTATACGAATGTGCAGTATGCGTATCGAAAGATGCGTAAGGCTGGCATGAATACCTATGAGGCACGGTCGTTGGCTACTTCGATTGCTTGGTCGGCTGGCTTGTATGGGCTGACGTTCCACGGTTACGGCAACGACTACTCGACACAGTTCGAGCCTGAACTCACACGCATCCCAAATGAGACAGCATGAACGGGGTCAAGCCAAAACGTTCTGGTCGTAACCAGTACGGCGACAAGTTGACGCCCGACAAGATCGAAGAGATCCGCACCCTGTTACTCACCACGAAACTCACTCAAGCAGAGATCGCAGCACACATCGGGTGCTCGCAAGGAATGATCTCTCACGTCAAACATGGAAGGCGCGGTGTCTGATGCCCCGATACGAAATCTTCTCGGACTATGGCACGTTCGAGATTTCTAAAACTGTTGATGCCAACACATTCGATGAAGCGTTTGAACACACTGGCATCATGCTCGATCTGATTGCTGCTGGCTGGAAGATTGAACAGTCACCAGATGGAGAAGAACACACCGTCACTGAGATCAGCCCGCCACGTACTGCTCGACCTGAGCTGCCCTGATGAGCATTGTTCTTGCTCTGTGGGCTGGTGTCGGCATTGGCATTCTTGTTTCCGGGTTGTGTAACGCAGCCTCTAAAGGAAACAAATGACTGCCATCGTCGGACTGGTTGCGTTCTTCCTACTCACCCTCATCATCCTCACGTCACTGAAAGGTGCAACGTTCCTCGACGACCCTGACCCCCAGAATCGTGACCGCGACGAACGCCAAGCATTACTCACCGAACTCTGTGACATGGAGATGAGACAATCAAAGAACATCATCAGTACCGCTAACAGCGAGTACCTCAAACACAGGAGTACCCATGAGCTACCCGAATAACCACACCATCCCGATAGTCGATCCGATGGAGGACCGTGAAAGATTCCTCGCAATACGTAAGCCCTACTTCGGTGTGTCTGCCGCAGCATGTCTGTTCGGTGAGCACCCGTTCATGTCTGCTGCCGACTACTGGCTTGAGAAAGTAGCCGGGACACAGCAAGAAGAAACGTCAGCGATGCGTCGCGGCCAGCATCTTGAGCAGGGTGTAGCTATGTGGTTTGCTCAGGAGCAAGGGTTGCAGCTCCAGCGTAACGAGAACATGTTTGTGCGTGGTCATCTGGCTGCGACGCCGGACTATTGGGCTAACGATCAGACCGACCTCGTTGAGATCAAGACGACAGCGAAACGGATTGAAGAGCCCGAGGACTACTGGTTGTGGCAGGTGCAAGGCCAGATGTTGTGTACGGCTGCTGAGAAGGCGTACATCGTGTGGGTTGATGCGAGCATGGACATTCAGTGGACTGAGGTTGATGCTGACCCGGATATGCAAGCCAAGTTGTGGAAGGTGTCCGAAGCATTCATGCAGGCGGTCGAGCAAGAGATGATGCCTGATTGGATTGAGCGTGAGGCTCGCCATGTGATTGCTATGTTCCCTGATCCATCGGACTCGGTTGATGCCGGCGATGAGGGCATGAAGTTGGTGACTGATTACTGGTCGCACAAAGCTGCGTCTGCCTACTATCACGATGAGGCAGCCAAGGTGCGTGATGCGTTGTTTACGTTGGCTGGCAATCATGATGCGATTACGCATGACGGTGTTGAGATCGCGACGCTGCGTCCTCGCAAGGTTGCTGCGAAGTTTGATTCCAAACGTTTCCGTGAAGAAAACCCGAATGAATACCTTGCCTACATGGGCGAGCCGACAACTACCCGTGCTTTGAACATCCCTAAAAAGATCAAGGCCGCTATTGAAGGAGCTACCTGATGACCACATTCTCTAACGAGCAGATCGACGTGATGTTGCGAGCGATTGCCCCATCGCGTGTCGCTGTCATGGACGGCATGTCTCACCTCGAGGGCTATGACGTGCGTGCCACTATGACCCGCATGTTTGGGTTCGGGCATTGGGACGAGATCGCACTTGAGCCCACGACTCTGCTGTATGCAGACGAGACAACGACGAGGGCCGGCAAGCCAGCGTTCAAGGTTGCGTACCGTGCGTCGCGTCGCCTTGTTGTCCGTAACCAGGATGGTGAACAGATGTGTACCCATGATGGGTCTGCTGTTGGCGAGTCAATCATGCCTGACTTCAAGCGTGGTGATTGTCACGACATGGCTATCAAGACTGCTGAGACACAGGCGTTGAAGCGTGCCGCGATCAACTTGGGTGACCAGTTCGGTCTGTCGTTGTACCGCAAGGGTTCGACTGATGCGTTGGTCCGCAAGGTTGTCGGCCATCTCACTGCTGACGACAAGGCTGTTTCCTGATGCCTGCTGCATCGCAAGAGTTGCGTGAGCATCACGTCAAAGAACACATCAAGACATGTGAGATACGTAATCCCGAGGCTGCATGGTTCAGGTGCCAGGACGGCGACTCGGCTGTGCTTGTGTGCATGGGTTGCTTTGAGATCATCTTCAATGCCATCCACCCTGACCCTGAACGTCAGTGCGAACATTCAAAAGCATTCATCGCCCACCTAGAAAGAAACTTGCCCAGCTATGAGTAGAGAAATGACACCCAAAGAAATGACGTTGACCCAGCAAGACTTGGCGTTCAAGCAAGCCGTGTTGACTGACGTTGAAGCAAACATCCGTGCGATCCTGCCTGCTCTCGTCACTGCATGTGTAAACGACGAGCTTGGCGCTTGGATTGACGAAGTTGTTGCCACCGTAAATGCCCAAGACGCCGCGATCGCATCGTTGATTCGCGTTGTTGCACCCGCCATCGAAGGAGCTACCGATGAACCAGACCCAACCGACACTGACGACTAAAGACAAGGCCCGACTCACCACGCAAGCGCAACGAGTCTTCACCTTGATGAAGGAACACCCAGGATGGTGGACACTCAAGTCGTTGGCACTAGAAACCCATACGTCAGAAGCCGGCGCATCTGCACGGCTCCGTGACTTCCGTAAACCCGAATGGGGTAGCCATCAAGTTGATCGGCGCAGGATCGACAACGTGTACTGGTATCGGCTGATTGCGAACGGGCCATTGCTTGACGGGAAACGGAACGCTCCGACCGCGAAGATGGAAGCTCGCGAATTCCTGCAAGCCTGGCTCGACAAAACCAGTGAGCTTGACTATCAGCGCACAAGCTGGGAACAGACCTTTGAAACTTCACTTAGGGAGCTACTCAAATGAACAAGACACCGCCACGCGTAGGCCGCAACGAAACACTCATCCGCCTCGTCGCCATGCGTAAAGAAATCGAGAACCTCATCACCCAACTATCCGGCGACAAAGAACGACAGTTCCTCAAGAACATCGAAGCCGGCCAATCACATTCCATACGTACACCTCGACCTGGCGAGAATCTGCTCACGTCAGAAGAGATCGAAGAGCGTTGGGGTGTGATTGAAGATCACTCAGGCGAGATTCCTGAATCATTCTTGAAGAAGTATGGGCATCATGTGTCTGATACTCTTCGTGATTGCGGAGTAGCTCCTGCAACCGACCTCTCTGCTGATGCCCCCGCACGGCGCAGCAGAGAGGTCGTAGGAGAAAACGAATGAGTAACCGCCCCTACTTTTACAAACAGAAACCAGGCAAGCCTGGCGGTCACTTGTTCCGCAAAGTTGATGGGACGTGGCAACGCAAAGAGATGGACGGGACACGCTGGAAGACGTTGCATGTCATCAAGGGTGAGCCGCCTGATCCTAAGTGGAAAAGCCGTAGCACTGACATGCTGCCCGAGCCTTCCATTAACGAATGGAAATGGCGTTAGCAGTCATTGCGTGCGCCCGATCACTTCTCTCGATCAGTGCCCAGCCAGTACCCGAACGCCATAAAGCCAGCAGTCGCGCCCGCGACAACCAGCCCTCGATCCATGTCAGTCTGAGCAGACGAAGACAACGCAAGCGACGCACCCAGCAGACCCGCAATCGCAGCGAGCAACGGAGAGCGCCACTGCTGCATCAGCCAGGCATGTTCACCACGTCGCCAGGATGGAAGTTGCGTCCACTGCCACCGTTCCAATCAGCGAACGTGTCGAACTGCTCCGCAGTAGGCCAGGCGGTCGAACCGACAAGACGGCGAATGATGGACGCTACGCCTTCGCCATCCTGAACAGTGGTGCGCGTACCGGCAACGCCGGGCACGTCAACAAACACCGGCTTGCTCGCCGTCGAGTGGCTGTTGAACGCTGAGTGGTCGAGCTTGGCGTTATCCATGCCGGTCCCGTAGACGGCCTCGCTGACCGACCAAGGGCTATCACCCTTCTTGACGTACCAGGCAGCCGGGTTGACGCTCTCTACGCCCTCAGCAGGGGGTGGAGCAGGCAGTTCCGGTTCGGGTTCCGGTGCCGGTTCAGGCGCAGGGGGAGGGGCGGCACCACCAGAAGCCAGCCACGCATCGCCACGGAACTTGTCCATGTCCCACAACGCACCGCCGTTGGCGTAACGACTGTTGCCTGCCGGATCGTACTTGCGATTCGTCCACTCAAAGTGGGCAACAATATCGCCCCAGTTGAGTCCGAGCTTCGTGACAAGAATGTGGCACATGCGGACGTAAGCATCCTGCTGCACCTCGGGCCACTGCTCACCCGTACCGGCGTTAGCCGCCTCAATCGACAGCATGTAACGGTTGCCCGCATCCTTCGGGATCGTGCCCTTAGAAGTCTTGTACGGCCCGCCCTTGCCCTGCGTGTTCGTGGCCCCAGCCGCACAGACGGTCACTACGCCGGTTCGTGCGAGGTAGAGGGCCCCGATTGGCTTGGCGTCAGCGTTCTTGAGCATGTACGCAAGATCGTTAGCAGGCGACGTATTGGAGGCGGTGTGATGGACGCCGATGGCCCACACTCCGTCATAGCCGCCCGACGAACGTGACCGGGTTTCCCAGCCAGGATATTCCTCGACAGTCAAGCCGCCTTCACGCAGCCAAGTCGGGAGATTCAACAGCCAAGTGCTCATGCCGGCACGTCCAGCTTCTCGCCATACAACGCAATCAGAGCGTCGAGTGGAGCCTTCTCAGCGAACAACGTCGCGACTTCTTCAAGCCGGTCCCAGTCAATTGCCGGGTCGCCTGCCGCTTCGTCCTCATTTGCATCTGCGTAGGTGTCCATCCAAACACTCTAACGGACCATGCACCTCGGCGCAGCGATCACGGCCTCCGGCAGTAGTAGTTGCCGTAGTTCCACGGGCCAAAGCCGCAGACTGCGTACAAAGCAGCGCACGCTTGGGCGTTGTGCCGTGGATTACCTGCGAACGACCAACGGTTGTAGTCCTCAAGAATGCCGCCTGCTCGGAAGAACCCGGCCAGTGAGTTCAACTGGCAGAATCCCCAAGAATCATCGCCGGTTCGCCGGTTTGGGTTGTACGCCGACGAGTCACATCCCGATTCGCGACTGATGATGTTCAGCATTCGATAGACCTGTTGATCGTTTGCAGAAACATCCCACATTGCATGGGCGATCAAGGTGGCGTTAGTCCGGGAGCAGCCGGTGGTGCTGCCGTAGTACGACGGAATAGTGCCGGTCCACTCACGGCGAGGCGGACTGGTCGATGGTGGCGGATTGACCTGGACCTGTTCGCCACGCACCGCTGGGTCAAACGGGCCGGTGATCCCTTCGTGAATCGGACGCGGCTCCGCACCTGCAATTCTTGCTACAGCAACGAGCACCACTAAAACAGCAAGTATGACAAGCAGAACTTCAACCCGGTCGGGCTTATCCCTCATCCTCTTTGCTGTCTTCAATGGCCTGCAATTCGCTCTCTACGGCGCTCATGCGGGCCTCTAATGCCTCGATGCGAGCAGCACGTGTACCTTCAGTCGGCCCCAATACAAGCGCAGTTCCCGAAGCATCCAGCACCAGACCTCGAGCATCACTCGAGAGCCCTTCTTGTACTGGTAGTTCGTTCGCGAATACGTAATCATTGCTCATGAAGAAACCCCTTGGGTTCTAGGTAACAAGACTTTTTGACCGCCTTGAACAAATGGGACTTTGAGAAGTAACCCGTCTGGCAATGGGGTCGCGAGTGGATGCAAGTCAGAGTCAACAACGCTGGACCTGATTTCGATGTATGTGTTTCGTTCTGTTGGGGCAGTGAACTTTTGTTGTCCAGTAACAGCATCACGCAACACAATACTGATTTCGTATTTGCCGGGAGATGCAAACGCTGTATCAAACTCTTGCCAGTCATACGACACAATGCCTTGCACCGAGTCCAACACCAGCATTTCTACCCCACCACCCCACGCGCTGCCGCCCTCGCCGGACGATACGCGACGCAACGATCCGAACGCACGGCATCCAGTTAGGTCGATTGGATCGTTGAAGTCGTCCAAGATTTGAACAATGAACGTTGGAAGCCGATCGCCTTTGCGGATCGTCAAGATTTGTTCACCGTCTACATACTGGTCATCAAAAAAGTTTGTCACTGCGGCACTATCCCTGCCGGGCCTGAGTGGATGAACAGCTCTACCGAGTCCGTGCCCTCGATTGTGAATTGACGGCCAGACCCGAACAAGATTTGGACATTCACTCGGTAACGGCCTTCCTCGGACAAGTCGCCTGGCAGCCAGTCGCGGTACAACATATTTTTCTTGGGGTCAGTTGTCAGTTCGTAGACGCGACGTAGGGCTTCACCCTTAAACGTGTACTTCTGTAAAACGACGACTGCTTTCACGATTGGTGCGACTGCGATTGCTGACGTTGGGTTGTTTTTGTCAACGATGACCACGGAAAATCGTCTTTCATCTCCGACTCGATACACCCATTCTGGTGTTGATGGATGCCCGCCAGGGTCAGGGAGCAGTTCGTAGTCGATACCAGAGAGCACTGATTCTTGTTGTTCTTGCCCATAGGTGAACTGTTCGGACCCATAGTTCAGCACACCGTAAGAGCTCGCGTCGGCGTTGTAGCTGCCTGCCAGGTATCTGACTTTGTATGTGCGGGCGATGGTCATGGTTAGAGCCGAATGATCTTGTTGACTTGGAGGTAGGGGTGGTAGTTGTTGTTGCCGGTGCCGGCTTTGACGTTCACGGCTTTTGCTTCAAGAATTGCTGCCTTAGCATTTTTGGCTGTCTTCCCCCCTGTGTTAGAGTCAGTGGAGCCGGTGAAGTTGTTGACTTTGATGTCGTGGTTGTGCGAACCCGCTGCGGCCATGATGTCGCTACGAACTTGGCTGTACCAAATATCGACGCCCGAACCGTTGGTGATTCCTGGCCTGCCGGACGAACCCGAAGCGGAGTAGTCACGCCGCACCAAAGAGTCGTGGATGTGAGCGCCTTCGTGCGAGTCGTCGGCGGTGTGGCCGTGATTCGAGACGTGGCTATGGGCGTCAATTGGGTGAGTGTGATTGTTTTGCCCATGGTTGTGAGCGTTTTGCACATGGTTGTGTTCCATGAGATCAGCGGACCCGCCTGATGTACCCACCGTCAGGGATGCACCGATACCGATACTTGACTTGTCGCGGAAATCGGGGAGCTTGAACGTTCCGCTCCCGGACCCGTAGGACGTGCCGATGACCGCGAACAGAGCCGCATACGTCGGGTCGGTCCTACTCAGTTCTGCACCATCACAAATGACCCAGCCTGCTGGTGGTGTGACTGCACCGAACTCCATGATCGAGCCGGTCGGCACCAACAGGTTTTGAAGATCAGTAAGTCGAGATTCAACGTCGCTGTAAGTGCCTTTGGGGTTTGGGCCTAGCTCGTTGATGATGTCTGTCAGAGCCTCAGAGATCACGTTGTGGTCGGAAGGGTGTGTGTTGACCTGTGGTGTGGTGTTCACCCGGTCGGCGGGCGGCGGTGTTGGTGGGTAGGTCATAAGTGTCCAGTCTGTCAGTTCTTGGTTAGACCACGGGTTATTTCAACGTCCAGCACGTTCTTTGAGTAACTGCTCGCGACGTTTCATTAGATCCGACATTGACGAATCTGATGGGGGAGCGTTCTTTGCTTCTCGTTGTCTCTGAGCCGAAGTTTCGGCAAAGTGCCTGTCAGCATCTTTGTCTTCGGCCCGTTCAATTTGATAGGTCATATCCCTAGGAAGGAACGGTGGCCTGAAAAGTCTTGCTCCTTGCAGCCATCCAGGATTCCATCTTGGGTCTGCGTTTTCTACTACGTTGCCAGAACCATATCTAGGCAGTTCTGAACCGCCTGGGAAAGCTGGCGAAGAAAGCGCTATGTCACGGGCAGCCTTTGTCAAAGGTGTTTGTCCCAATGTCTGATAAGCAAGTTCGCCTAGGCCGCCCCGCACGTCGCCGCCTTCCATTCTGAAAAGGCCACGAAACGCTCTAGTAAAACCGGAGTTGTCGAGTGGGCCCCACTCACCTTCGACTGTTTGCCCCAACGGCCGAGATACGTCGCCGCCTTGCGAGTCGTAACCCATAAGTGTTGTCGGCAAAAACTTGGCAATTGGGTTGAGTGGGCCAATCAAACCTGAACGCGACAAAGGCGTTCCTGAGTCTCCACCAAACGCTGTGAGGCCGGAACCGAACGGCACCATCGGCATCAAGCTGATGCCAGTCGTTGGTCCTAACATGATGTGTGACCCGAGAAGTGACTCAAGGACTGTTGGGTCTTCGTCTTGCCCAATGATGTTGTCGAGCGATGCCATGAATGCAAAACGCAATGGGTTTTGGAACGGCATTCTGAATGTCATTGCTGTTTGATGGCGCAGCCAAGGGTAAAACGGAATCGCTCGTTTGACGACAGCCCGCTCGACTGGCGAGAGACGCGTGAAGTCGCCCATTGTGTTGAGTGCTGTTGTGATCGACTGGTTCTGGGCCAGCACTGTTGCATCGTCATGCTGCGTCAGCATTTCCATTTGTTCTGGCGAAAGGTCACTGCGTAGACCTCCCTCAGAGTTCAACAGTTCAGCCGGTATTTCAGGCAGGCGTTTTTGTAGATCGTTGAGATGAACCGTGGATCGGAAAAGGTTGTCAGTGAACTCGTTGAGTGCGTAGGAATGTTCGGTGACTCGACCCATCCATGATCTGTCTTTGTTTCCGACGTAATCGAGCAGTCCGCCCATGAACGTGTCGTCTGCACCAAGTTTCATGGTGGACTGTTTCTCAGCCCAGTTCAATCCGTGTGTCGCCAAACGCCCAGGGCTTAGGTCCGAGGTCATATCTTTCTTGCCAGAAAACCCTTCCCAGAACACGCTTGTTCTGTCGCCAGGTTTTGTCTTGCCTTCTTTGATCTTGAATTCTTTAGCTCTAGCGCGTAGCTCCATCATTGCTGCGGCTGTCATAAATGGGTTGTTGCCAGCAGAGAACGTTGCCATCAAAGCGTTACCGATGGCGTTGTACGTCACCCATGCTGATGACCACGGCAAGACAGTCGTTTTCCAGAGCTGAGTCATCTGGTCGTACATCTGGAGGTATTTGTGCGAGAACGGATCCTGGTACTGCTTGACCTGAGCTGCCATCCGTTTGTCCATGACACGAACGTCCGGGAACTCGTCTAGTCCATTCCGCCAGTTGCGTTCGTTGAAATCAGGGATGTCGAAGATGTCTGCGTCACGTCCCTTGCCTTCACCAATCATTGGCAAACGGTTGACACCGGCTTCATCCATGTGTGTCGAGGCTTGTGATTGCTCAAACCTGACTGTTTCCGGCGTCTTGAACGTGTCCTCTGTGACGTTCCACATCACTTCGTACCCATGTTCTTCCAACATGTTTTGCATGTCTCTGAACGTCAACGGACGCACTTTGGGTTGCGCCATCCACTCCGCTATGTCGTCGCCAATCACATCCAGAATGTTTGACGAATATCTGCTGTCGTTCGCGATTCGTTTCACGCCGGCTTGCGTTGAGAGCCTGGTCATCTCTCGAGCTTCTACTGATGCATAGCCCCTGAGTGTGGAGACACGCGAACCAGTTGTGCGCTTAGATTCAGCTCGGGTGGCCGGAGCTTCCATTCCGCGAGCCTTCGCTGAAATATTTTTGAAAGGACCAGTCCTAGCACCGGAGGAACCGCCAACAAGTTTGATAGGTGCCGGAGTCAGATTGCTCGCATCTTGAACGTATGCCTCCCAACTTGTCGGTACGTCACGAACCAACAGCTCGAGTGCATACGCTGCATCTGCGCTTGGCTCGATGCCTTTGTGCGTGTTCCCTTCCATGGCTTCGATTGCTTGCGTCTGAATTGCAGCAACTGTCTGTCGAGCGTTCATGATCGGATCACGGAAGGGTGCAGGGATAGCAGCAATCATTTCGTTGCTGATGTTGTTGATCTCAGCAAAATATTTGTCGCGGAAAGTTTTGTGAGCATTTTGGATCGCTTTGTCAACAACGTCGGAATCCGCAATTTTTTTAAGGTGCGGAGGCAAGTGATGAATTGTTGACTGCAAATGTTGGAACGCGGCAAATCCAGACAACGTTTGATTCGACATGTCGAGGTTGCGGCGACCTCCCAACTTTGGGTCTGCTACCTCTTCGCTAAACCGGCCAACATCGTCCAACACCAGCGACAATTCTTGAGCAAGCAAAGCGTGATTGAATCGGTCTATTTCAAGCTTGTACGACTCACCGTGCTTTTGGGTGAACTTCCGTTCGTTCAGCTTCTGAGCTAACACGTCTTGGAACACGCGAGTTGCAATGTTGATACGGCCTACAACTTGGGGCTGGATCTCCACCTTCACAAAGTCGTCTGCGTTACGAACACCATCCTGATCAAACACGATCTTCTTTTGGTTGGGGCCCATCTCATTGTAAATCTGGCGCATCTTGCGTTCTTGCACACGTTTGGACGCTTCTGCAATGTTGATCTGTTGTGCAATCGTTTCAGCAATACCCCATTTTTGTGCCAGATCGCCCATGATGCCCGTGAGGTGTCCACCGCCGCCTTCATGGGGAACCCAAGCCCCAACCGCTTGACCTCCTGCATTGACAACCTGAACGGCCTCTTGCAAACCTTCGATGCCTTGAGCAGAGGCCCGTTTCAAATCGGCTTGCTGCGTGCGGGCCAACGATTTGTTCAAGTAGTCCGCTTGGCGTTGCACCGACTCGACTTGCATCTTGGCGATTTGGAGCTCTCGGACTGCGGTGTTGTATTCTTGTTGGATCATTCCTGCTTGGAATGTCATTTCCTCAGCCATTGAGCCACGAACCCTTGTGCCTTCAACTGGCGGCGGTTCAAACTCGGTTGCAAAGACAGCGCCTTCGTCGTTGAACGCAACCGGCTGTTGATTGAACTCGGACTCAGGATCGTAAAGCTCAGACTCGAAGATGCCTTCTGCTTCGCCAGGACGATCATCCATCCACGCATACTCTGACGCTTCCGTCAACGTGATTGGATTACGTTCAGACGTGCCTTGGACTTGATCATCCGGCCGCATCCACATGTCATCAGGCGTCGTGTTGACACCGATCGTTTCAGTAGCCACCGCCTCATTCACAATTGTCTGTTGTTCCGCAACTGCTTCTGCTGCCCTTGTCAAATTGGCAATGCCAGTTTCGGCTGCACTGATTTGTGTTGCTGCCTCTTCACGAATCTTGAGACTTGGTGCATCAACGCCGGCAAGAGCCTCAGCAAGCTTTTGCTTGTTCATCCGCGACAGCGAACCCTCGACGCCTGCCGTCTTCGCTTGCGCTACTAAGGTCTTCCGATTCAAAGTAAGAAGCTCGGAAATACGCGTATCGAACGAAGCAATCGAATCTAGTTCGAGTCGGGTTGCAGAGTTTTGAATCTCAACAATTTGCTGTTCAATGTTGTCAATCGTCTGTTGAACTGACGACTGTTGCTTCTCACTTGTCTGAGACAACAACGAATATTGACGATCCAAGTCGCGTTCAAGACCAGCAAGAATTGTTTTCTCGGCAGCCGTTGTGAACTGTCTTCCAGCCAGCGAGTCACGGAATGGGACATTGGTGCCTGGATCGGGCAGCGCAGCGCGCGCAGCCTCAGAGAACCCGATCTTGTATTCGAGCTCGCGGACCTTCTCAATTAGAGGATCCATTTTTTCAACTAGCCTGGACTTTTGATTGTCAAGACGAGTCGTCAGGTTGTCAATGACGCGCGGCAAGTACGGCATGTCAACCAGACCGTCCTTGAACGCCTTGTCAACAATCGTTTGCGGCAGATCAAGAAGGTTTACTTTTGCAGTGGTGTAAGTGCCATCTGCTACCCGTGCGTCAATTTGTGCTTGTGACAGCGATGGGGTATTACTTGTCTCGTTGATCTCAGCAAGCTCCCGAACAAACACATAGCTGCCATCCTGATCGAATACAAGATTTGCAGATGGAAGCTCAAGGTTGGCACCCTCAATCGCGCCTCGTTCGATCTGCCGTTCAGTGCGGGTGCGGTACGACTCGATTGTCGTGTTCAACGCCTTGTCGATCAAATCACGAATCGGCTTCGGCATCGTTCCATTGCGGTAATCCGAGTACACGTCGATCATTTCTTGTGTGATCTGTGTATCAACGTTTGCTTCTCGAGCATTGAACTCGTCAAGGATCGGCTTGAACGGTACGTAGCTTTCAATGGCGGCTATGTTGGCCTTGTAAAGCTCGTTGATTCGGCCATCAGCCAAGTTCAACGGCACCGTGCCGTACAAATCTCTAACGTCCTCTACAGAGAAATCGACACCTCCGCTTTCCGACTTATCAAGATTCGCAAGATCGTTGTCCAAATTGAATTGCGATTCGATCGACGTTCGCATTGCCTCAACAGTTTCGCGATCAGTCAGATCACGCGCCTCGGCCGCAGTACGACGTGATGCAATCGCAGTAACAAGTCTGCTTCCTCGCTTTGTCCGAAGCGCGGCACGACCAGCAATTCCAGTTGCGCCCAGTGCTGCTTGAATAAACGGAGTTGACGGATCAAGCCAGTCTGCTTCGACACCCAGTTGCCGGAACCCCTCACCCAAGTCATTAGCTGTACGACCTTGGGGGCCCTTTGGGGGCTGCCAATCTGGGGCTTTGTTAAATCCGTTGCTTCTCGGAGGACGAACAGAAGACTCTGGCATCCCTTGAGACATCGGTTTGGTTCGAGCCGTTGTCGATGCGGTTGGGCGAGAGTCAGTGAAATCGCTGCCCCTGACTGTGCTTCGTGCAACACCACGTCGTTCCAAATAACCGGCTAAACCTGTGCCACGTCGAGCTATTACACCTGATGCGTTTGCTCCCGTAAGGGCTCGATTACTTGCAGTTAACGACCTTCCACCGACCAAGGAGCTAGTTCGCCCCAATGCCGCGCCGGCCCCACCGGCCGCAACGGCGGCGTTTCCATAGTCTTCGATCAAGGTTTGGACAATGGTGCCGTTGTCGATCGCTTCTTGAAGTTCGTTTCGCGCTTCGCGTTGGCGAGCATAGTAATCGCCGCCGTTGAGAGCGCCGGTAAGAGCCGCATCCAAAGGGTTGTGTAACGCTGAGATTTTGTCAGCGGTGTCATAAACCCCAGTCGATATGTCGGCTGCGAGAGGTAGGTATCGGCGGAAGCCTGCTTGAATCTCCTGCCAGGCATTGGCGTCTTCCGCCATGGGGATGCCAGACCACTCTTGCCCTGTAATGGCGTGGCGGGCCATGCGATATGCGTCAGGGCCCACCTGGGCTATACGACCGGGAGCTTGCAGTAACGCCCGACCGAATTGCAAGGCTCCTGCCGGCCCCGATCCAATCGCTCCTGTTGCTTGAGCCCACAACGACCTGTTTCTGCGCTGTTCTCTTTCGTAGTCGTTGTTTTCAATTTGGATGGCACTCAGTTCCGCAAGGTCAGTAAGAGATCCGTAAACAGATCCTTTAGGTGAGACTCGTCCAGAATCCGGTTCAGTCGTTGTCGGCGGTCGCGTGGATGACGGTCG
>Ga0233444_10002903_pt1 | contig 17489 bp, 20 predicted proteins | sample SI_124_October20_6_FD_182792 | JGI IMG/M metagenome (GOLD analysis project Ga0233444, IMG submission 182792) | Seawater microbial communities from Saanich Inlet, British Columbia, Canada - SI_124_October2016_10_MG | ecosystem: Environmental > Aquatic > Marine > Inlet | place: Canada: British... | reverse complement strand
TCATGCCAGGTCAACACAGTGCAGCTATATCTTATAAAATGATGAAAACATTGGGAGATACTAAGGTTATTGGACCTTTATTAATTGGACTTGGATTGCCAATAGAAATAGCTCCTTTAAGATCTTCGACATCAGAACTTATTAATTTAGCATCTATTGCCGCTTATTCAGCAGATGTAATTGATTACTAAAAATAATTACTCTTTTTGAATTCTTAAATCTTCTAAAAGAAGGATACTTGCTATAACATCTTCTACATCTAATATCTCATTAGCTTCACTAATTACTAGATTTTTTTCTTCTATGGTTAATGCTATTCCGTATATATAAATTTTTTTCTTATAAGTATCTATTTCAAAATTAGATGCTTTAATGTTCTTATTTAAAATAATAGCTGTTCGAAGTTGAGAGGTGATAAGGATATCTTTTGCAGATCTTTTTAAATTAAATTCTTCTTTTATTTTAATATCATTACGAACAGACCTGGCACCCTTTATCTCCCAGGCTAACTTAGTTAATAATAATTTTTCCTCAGGACTATCTACTTTTCCTGTTAAAAAAATTCTGCCATCTAATACTTTAGATTTTATTGATAAAAGATATTTTTTATCTTTAATAAGAATTCGTGCAGCTAAATTTTTTTGCATAATCGTGTCATCAATTTGAGTACCAAGAGTTCGAGGATCAAAAGCTACACTAACTCCTGTACCAAAAACACCTTTAGAGGAAAAACCAACACAACCAGATAAAATTACACCTAATAAAATGATTAGTATAAATTTAAATTTCATTTTTAATTCTCAAACAATAATTATAAATCTCTTTTTTTGAAATCTCATTATTACGACTAATAATTTCTGTGATTTCTTTTATAGTTAATTTATTAATTAGTTTATTTATCATATTCATATCTGATTCACTTAATTCTTGTGAGTTATTTTTACTAATTTTTTTTTCAGAAATTACTATTGTTAGCTCTCCTTTTAAATCCTTATCAAATATATCTAAATCATCTACGTTTTTTCTTATAAATTCTTCATATATTTTTGATATTTCCCTACAAAATATTATTTTTCTTCCAGAAAAGTTTTTTTTTAGCTCAGGAATAATTTTATTCACTTTTCTTGCAGATATAAAAAAAACACATGTTTCGTCAAATTTTGATATTTTATTAAAAACGTTTTCTAATTCTTTTTTTTTTTCGGGCAAAAATCCAAGAAAAATAAATTTTTCAGAAAAACCACTTATTGAAACTGCTGTTGCAACTGCTGAAGGCCCTGGAATTGGAGTAATTTTAATATTATTTCTTACACATTCATTAACTAATATTGCACCTGGATCGGAAATACTTGGTGTTCCAGCGTCTGATATCAATGAAATTATTTCTCCAGATTTAAGAAGGTTTATAATTTTATTTAAATTTTTTGACTCATTGAATTTATGATTTGAAATCAGGTCTGATTTGATTTGATATCTATCTAGTAGAATTCTAGAAACTCTTGTATCTTCACAAAGAATATATGAGGATTTTTTTAATGTCTCTATAGCTCTAAAAGTAATATCTTTTAAATTACCAATTGGTGTTGATACCAAATAAAGACCATTTTCATTATCTTTTATTTCAGATTGTGATTTAATGATCATAATTAAGCTTAAAAAATATTATATTAACATTAAAATGAGTAAATTTATTAAAATTATTTTTTTGGTAATATTAAATTTTTCTTTATTACTCTCTTTTCCCTCAAAAGCCTCAGAAAAAATAAAGATTGGTCTTATGGTCCCTTTAACAGGTTCGAATAAAGATTTAGGACAATCAATTATCAAAGCTGTGAGACTAGCGCTAAAAGATATAAACAATAATTCTATAGAGATTATTCCAAAAGATACAGCCTCTAAGGCAAACAAAGCCCTAAGGTCTGCATTTGAATTAAAACAGATGGGTATAAAAGTTGTTATTGGACCAGTTTTTTATGAAAGCATATCTTATTTAGATGAAATCAACGATATAACTTTTTTATCTTTAACAAACAAAACATTAGATCTTCCAAAAAACGTAATTTCTGCTGGAATTAATTCTACTTCTCAATTCAATACCATAAAAAAATTTATTGAGAATAACAAAATAAAAAGAACAATATTTTTAACACCTATTCAAGATTATGAGTTTGAGGTTAAAAAAGGAATTAATGACTCTGGAATTAAAGTATTTAAAAATTATGACTATAGTACAGAACCTACAAAATTAACTAAACAAATCGAAGAAATTACTAATTATAAAATCAGAAAACAAAACTTAGAGGATGAAATTTTAAGACTAAAAAATTCAAATGTGTCAAATAAAGAAAAAAGAATTAAAAAACTTGAACAAAGATATACTTTGGGAAATTTAAATTTTGATGCTTTAGTTATTTCTGATTTTGATGAAAGTTTGAAAAGTGTATCCACCTCTCTTTTGTACACAGATGTTTCGCCTAAAAATAAATATTTTATTACATTAAACCAATGGTTTGATAAAAGCTTATTAAATGAAATAGATATTCAACCTTTATATTACCCATCAATAAACAAAAATAATTTTGAAAACTATAAAGATAAATTTTTTAAAGAATTTAACGAACATCCATCACACTTATCATTGTTAAGCTATGATCTTGTAGGATTAGTTTATTATTTATCATTAAAAACTAATCTTTCTAATTTAAATAAACTTTTTAAAAAAAAGAATTCTTTTAAAGGAAAAATCGGAATTTTTGATATAAAAAATAATAAAATCAACCATAGATTAAATTTTTACAAGATTGAAGATAAAAAAATTACAGAAATTTTTTAATTTTCTGAAAAGCAATAAATCGATGATCTATTTTATATTTTTGTAAAGAATTCATTTCACCAAACGTTTTTTTTTTATTTTTTGGAATAAAAATTGGGTCATAACCAAAACCATTTTTACCTTTTGGTTTTGATGAAACATGTCCCTCAACTTTACCTATAACAGAAGCAATTTTTTTATCTAAATAACAAATTGATAATGCGCAAACAAATCTCGCTTTAACTTTTTTATATTTCCAATTTGCATCTTTTTTTGATAATTCTCTGTACACTTTATTTATCGCTTTTTTGAAATCTCCTTTTTTCCCACCCCATCTAGCTGAATAAATTCCTGGGCTTTTATCTAAAATATCAATTTCAAGACCTGAGTCGTCAGCAAGACAAATTAATTTTGTTTTTTTTGAAAAATATTTAGATTTAAGGATTGAGTTTTCAGTGAATGTCAGCCCATCTTCTTTCGGACTCTTAAGTTTAAATTCAGATGTTGAGTACGTTTTGATGTATTTTGGCAATAAATCTGTAATTTCTTTATATTTTCCCTTATTATTTGTGCCAATAAGCAGTTTTAAGATTTTTTTCATAAATACCTAGCAATTTTGAGATTTCTTACCATATAAGCTGTCATGGAAAAAGAGGAAAACCTAAATCAAGAGAACACTAAAGCAGAAACTTCAAATGAAGAAAATGAAGTTGATAAACAATCAAGTGATAAGCAAGATGAAAGTAAAGATGTAGAAGAAAAAGTAGAATTATCCCCTGAAGAAAAAATAAAAGAATTAGAAGATAAATTAGCAAGAACTTTTGCTGAAATGGAAAACCAAAGAAGACGGTTTGAAAAAGAGAAAGATGATGCATTTGATTACGGTGGCTTTGCATTTGCAAAAGAGGCTTTAAATTTAATAGATAACCTTGCAAGATCGAAATTAATTTTAGAAAACGATGAGGCTCTTAAAGATACAGAGGCATTAAAAAAAACTTTAGAACATTTTGATATAATCAATAAAGATTTAATCTCTATTTTCACTAAAAATAATATTAAACCAATTGATTGTCTTAATAAAAAATTAGATCCAAATTTACATCAAGCAATGATGGAAATAGAAGATGATCAAAAAGAACCTGGAACTATTGTTCAAGAAGTCCAAAAAGGTTTTATGATAAAAGACAGATTGCTTAGACCATCTTTAGTTGGTGTATCTAAAAAGACTGAAAATAAAGATGATAAAAGCGAGGAAAATAAGGAAAACTTAGATAAATAATTACATTTATTGAACTTGTAGAATGAATATTAACACATATATGAAGGAGAGAATTTAAGTTATGAGCAAAATTATTGGAATAGATCTTGGTACAACGAACTCATGTGTATCAATTATGGAAGGAAGCCAACCTAAAGTATTAGAAAATGCTGAGGGCGCAAGAACAACTCCTTCAGTTGTAGCTTTCACAGACGATGGAGAAAAACTAGTTGGTCAACCTGCAAAAAGACAAGCTGTAACAAATCCTGAAAATACAATTTTTGCTGTTAAAAGACTTATTGGAAGAAATTTTGAAGACGAGACTGTAAAAAAAGACATAGCCGCAGCTCCTTTTAAAATAGTTAACTCTGAGAAAGGTGACGCTTGGATTGAAGCAAAAGGAGAAAAATATTCACCTTCACAAATTTCTGCTTTTATTCTTCAAAAAATGAAAGAAACTGCTGAGAAATATTTAGGCCAAGAAGTAACTAAAGCAGTAATTACAGTACCTGCATATTTTAATGATGCGCAAAGACAGGCGACTAAAGATGCTGGTAAAATTGCTGGTCTAGAAGTTTTAAGAATTATTAACGAACCTACTGCAGCCTCACTTGCATATGGTCTAGATAAAAAACAAAATAAAAAAATTGCAGTTTACGATTTAGGTGGAGGAACGTTTGATGTTTCTATTCTTGAATTAGGTGATGGTGTGTTTGAAGTTAAGTCAACTAATGGAGATACTTTTTTAGGTGGTGAAGACTTTGATAATGCAATTGTTGATTACTTAATAGCTGAGTTTAAAAAAGACAATGGCATAGATTTAACATCTGACAAACTTGCACTTCAAAGATTGAAGGAAGCTGCTGAAAAAGCTAAAATTGAACTGTCTTCAGCGGAACAAACTGATATCAATTTACCATTTATAACTGCTGATAAAACTGGGCCAAAACACATTAATTTAAAAATGACTAGAGCTAAACTTGAGGCTCTTGTTGAAGATTTAATTGCCAGAACATTACCGCCTTGTAAAACAGCATTGAGTGATGCCGGTATATCAGCAAGTGATATTGACGAAATTGTTATGGTTGGTGGAATGACAAGAATGCCTAAAGTTTTAGCTGAAGTTAAAAACTTTTTTGGAAAAGATCCAAACAAAAGTGTTAATCCAGATGAAGTTGTGGCAATGGGTGCAGCTATTCAAGCAGGGGTACTACAAGGCGATGTAAAAGACGTACTTCTTTTAGATGTAACACCTTTATCCCTAGGTATTGAAACCCTAGGAGGTGTATCAACTAAACTAATTGAAAAAAATACAACAATACCAACGAAAAAAAGCCAAGTATTTTCTACAGCAGAAGATAATCAGCCAGCAGTTTCCATTAGAGTACTTCAGGGTGAAAGAGAAATGGCAACTGACAATAAAATGTTAGGAAACTTTGAATTAGTAGGTATCGCACCAGCACCAAGAGGAGTGCCTCAAATTGAGGTTACTTTTGATATTGATGCAAACGGTATAGTTAGTGTTTCCGCTAAAGACAAAGGAACTGGTAAAGAACAAAAAATTCAAATCCAGGCTTCCGGAGGATTAAGTGAGGAAGAAATTGAAAAAATGGTTAAAGATGCAGAAGCAAATAAAGAAGAAGATAAAAAGAAAAGAGAGTCTGTAGATACCAGAAATCAGGCTGATACTTTAATCCATTCTACTGAAAAAAATCTTAAAGAGCATGGTTCTAAAATTACTGATGCTGAAAAAAAAGCAATAGAAGATGCATCATCTAGTTTAAAAGAAGCTCTTAAAGGAACTGACAATGAAGATATCAAGAAAAAAACAGAAACGTTAGTTCAAGCATCAATGAAATTAGGTGAGGCTATATATAAAGCTCAAGAGAAAAAACCAGATTCACCTGATAACAGTACGAATAATGATGAAGGAAAAAAAGACGATAACGTAGTTGATGCAGATTTTGAGGAAGTAAAAGAAGAAAATAAAGAAGAAGATAAAGAAAAAAGCGCTTAAAACTTTCAACAACTATTATCTCAAAGTAACATATGGCTAAAAGAGATTTTTATGATGTTTTGGGTGTTGGAAAAAGTGCATCCCCAGATGAGCTAAAATCAGCTTACAGAAAGCTTGCTGTCAAATACCATCCTGATAAAAATCCTGGAGATAAGGTTGCAGAAGACAAGTTTAAGGAAGCTAGTGAAGCTTACGGAATTCTCTCAGATAAAGAAAAAAAACAGAATTATGACAACTTTGGTCATGCAGCCTTTGAAAATGGAGGTGGAAGACAAGGTGGTGGTTTTGGGGGGTTTGGTGGAGCAGATTTTTCAGATATTTTTGAGGATTTTTTTGGAGATTTTGGTGGTAGAGGAAGGTCAAGAAATAGAAGCACAAATAATAGAGGCTCAGATTTAAGATATGATTTATCAATTACACTTGAAGAAGCATATCAAGGAAAAAAACAGGATATTAAATTTTCAACAACAGAAAAATGTAATACTTGTAAGGGAAATGGCTCAAAACCTGGTCACTCTCCAGATAGATGCACTTATTGTGGAGGGAACGGCAAGATAAGATCTAACCAAGGATTTTTCACAGTACAACAAACATGCCCTCAATGTAATGGTAACGGTGAAGAAATTACAAATCCATGTAATGACTGTAATGGGCAAGGAAAAAAACAAGCATCTAAAAAAATATCAGTAACAATTCCTAAAGGTGTTGATGATGGAACAAGAATTAGATTAGCAGGTAAAGGAGAGGCTGGAAGTAGAGGTGGAGCAACAGGTGATCTATATTTATTTATTAACGTTCATTCTCATGACTTATTTAAAAGATCTGATGAGAATTTATTTTTTGAATTTCCACTTTCTCTTGCAGATGCCGCATTGGGAACTACCATTGAAATTCCAACTATTGATGGAGGTAAAGCTAAAATAAAAATTCCTGATGGAACTCAAAATGGTAAACAGTTCAGATTGAAAGGTAAAGGTATGCCGTTTATGAGAAGAGGTGATTTTGGTGACTTATATGTTCAAGTTAAAACAGAAGTCCCTGTATATTTGAATAAAAAACAAAAAGAATTATTGGAACAATTTAGGGAAATTGAGAATGACAAATCTAATCCAAGTATAAAAAAGTTTTTTCAAAAAGCAAAAAGTTTCTGGAAAAACTAATCAATAGTGATAAGGTTTTCTTATTATTTACTTAATTAACTGTTAAATGAATATCTTTTTAAAAAAATTTATTACTTTAATTTTATTTACATTTTTTATTCAAGGATGTTCAACTGCAGTCACAGTAGTAGATGAAGCTGCCACAACAACTACAAAAGTAGTTGTGGGGACTGTTAAAGGAGTAATGCATATAACAACTTGTCCATTTACAGAAAAAAAATGTTTTTAATATTAAGAAGTTATGAAAAAAATTAATTTAGCTATTTCGGGATGTGTGGGTAGAATGGGCCAACAACTAATTAAGTCATCCAAAAAAGATAAAAGCTTTAATCTAGTTACGCTCACTGAAAATAGATTGGTAAATAAAAAATTTAACGGTATTAAACCTGAGTTAAATTCTGATAAAGCATTTAAAAAAATAGATGTAATTATTGATTTTACTGTACCTGAGTGCACCTTAGAAATATTAAGAATAGCATCCAAACTTAAAAAAAAAGTTGTTATTGGCACAACTGGTTTTAATAGAAGCCAAGAAAATCAAATTAAAAAATATTCAAAAAAAATATCTATTTTAAAAGCTGGTAATATGAGTTTGGGTGTAAATTTATTAATGTATTTAACTGAGATTGCTTCAAAATCACTGAATGATGAGTACTTAAGTAAAATATTTGAAGTACATCACAAACATAAAAAAGACTATCCATCTGGTACGGCTTTAATGCTTGGTAAAGGAATTGCTGATGGAAAGAATAAAAATTTATATAATTTAATTGGAAAAAAATTCTTAAATAAAAAATCTTTTCCTTATGGGAAAAAGATTAATTTTAACTCAATTAGAAAAGGTGAAATTATTGGTGAACACGAAGTAAAATTCTCGAGTGGAAAAGAAATAATTACATTAAACCATGAGGCTTTTGATAGAGCACTTTACTCAGACGGAGCATTAACTGCTTCTAAATGGCTAATGAAAAAAAAACCAGGTTTATATTCTATGAGAGATTTGCTTAACTTTTCATAATGAATGAAAAACAAAAAGCAAAAATCATCATTAAAACTCTAAATAAGATATATCCCAAAGCGCCCATTCCTCTAAAAAGTAAAAATACTTTCACACTTTTAATTTCTGTACTGCTTTCTGCACAATGTACGGATGTAAACGTTAACAATGTAACAAAGGATATATACCCAAAATACTATAGGCCCGAACACTTTGTAAAATTAGGAAGAAAAAAAATTGAGAAATTAATTAAGAAAATTGGTATTTTTAGAGTTAAAGCCAAAAGTATTTACTTAATGTCAAAACAAATTTTAGACAGGCACAATGGGAAAGTGCCCAAAACTTTTGAGGAACTGGAAAAATTACCTGGTGTAGGCCATAAAACTGCTAGTGTCGTAATGTCTCAAGGTTTTGGATTTCCAGCATTCGCTGTTGATACTCACATTCATAGACTTGCACAAAGATGGGGATTAACCAATGGAAAAAATGTGGTGCAGACTGAAAAAGATTTAAAACGAATATTTCCTAAAAAAACTTGGTCCAAACTTCATTTACAAATAATTTTTTTTGGTAGAGAGTATTGTAAAGCTAGAGATTGCTATGGTTTAACATGCAAAATATGTACTACTTGCTATCCAAATAGAAAAAAACCTGTTATTACCCAAAAAGCATAAAATGAAAGTTTTAGGAATAGGAAATGCAATAGTAGATGTCATTTGTAAAGTAAGTGACAGTTTTATTGATCAAAATAATCTTGCAAAAAGCACAATGAAGCTTTTTTTTGATGAAAACGAATTCAAGAATTTATTAACCAATCTCAAAATTGAAAAAACTGTTTCTGGGGGATCTGTTGCAAATTCGATAGTAGGTTTATCTCAACTTGGAGATAAAGTTGGTTTCATTGGAAAAGTTTCTGATGACGACTTTGGTGACAAATACGAGGAAGGCTTAAAAAAAGAAAACGTAGAGTATTTTTACTCAAAAAAAAAAGAAGAATTGCCGACAGGTACTTGTTTAATACTAGTCACTCCAGACTCTGAAAGAACAATGTGTACATTTCTAGGAACAGCAGGAAAAATTAATGAGAATGATGTTAGCTCTGAGGCTATTAAAAAAAGTAAAATCATATTTTTAGAGGGTTACTTGTGGGATGAAGGAGAACCCAAAAAAGCATTTAATAAAGCTATCAATAATGCAAATGAAGTGGCTATGTCGCTTTCTGATCTTTTTTGTGTCGATAGACATAAACCACATTTTTTAAATCTGGTAAAAAACAAACTAGATATAACTTTTGCAAATGAGCAAGAAATTACATCATTGATTGAAGCAAATAATTTTAGCGAAGTTATAGATTTTTCAAAACAACTCAATAAGTTAATAGTTATAACTCGGGGTGAAAAAGGAGCAGTTGCAATTAATGGTGAAGAAATTTTTGAAAGTGATGTAAAAAAAAATTTAAAGGTTGTTGACCTTACAGGCGCAGGTGATTTATTTGCTGCAGGTTTTCTTCATGGGCACATTAATGGACTAACAACAAAAGAATGCCTAGAAAAAGGCACCGAAATGTCATCAAGAGTAATACAACAAATTGGTGCAAGACTTTAAGCTTAGTTTTTTTTTCTTTTAAAACTTCCCTTTCCCTTTTTGGACTTAACTATTTTTGGTTTATACTTCTTGGTAAATAGTTCTTTAGCCATTGGATTTTTCTTATTTGATTTGATAGCCATTTTTTTTACTAATAATAAATTCATTATCATTAAAAGTATTTAAAATTTTTTTTCTTAACCGATAAATATGAGTCTCAACAGTATGAGTTTCAATATCTGATTGATAACTCCATACCATTTTTTGCAACTCTTCTATACTGACAGGTTCATTTGAGTCAGATAAATAAATAATCGTATTAATTTCTTTTTCGGTTAATTTAAGTTTGATATCTTGAACTAACATCTCTCTTGAATTTAAATCTATCATATATCCTTTAACTTTAACTCGGGATTGACTGTTAAATTGAAGTTTTAAAAATTCAATATTTATTTTTTCTATCAATTTAAAAATTTTAATTGGTTTATTTTCTAGAACAAATTGATTTCTAACATCTGAATATTTTTTTTTGGATAAAACTATGTAATTATTATAATTTTTTGCTTCTTTTCTTAAAGAGTTTTCGTTATCAACAAATCTAATCTTAAAATTGAGATCCAAACTAAGTTCTTCAAGAATATTATATAATGGGATAAACTTGTATATTATTAAATTCTGAGTGCTCATAAAAAGATATGATATGACAATTTTAGTTAAAAATAAACACACTCTTCAAATAGGACAATTTAAATTTAGATGCTGTATTGGAAAGAGGGGATTAACAAAAAATAAAAAAGAGGGTGATAAAAAAACGCCAATAGGAACTTTTGGAATTGAAAATCTTTATTACAGGAAAGATCGAATAAAAAAACCAGTAACTTCTCTTAAATATGTTGAAATTAAAAAAGACATGGGTTGGTGTGATGATATTTATTTTCCAAAAAAATATAACAAAAAAATTAAAATAAACAAAAAAATTAAGCATGAAAAATTAAAAAGAAAAGACCATAAGTATGATTTACTAATTCCAATAAAATATAACTTCAAAAAACCTATTTCTGGTTTAGGAAGTTGTATATTTATTCACTTAACCAAAAATTATAAACCTACTGCTGGCTGTATCGCTTTAAAAAAAAATGATTTTTTAATTATGCTTAAATTGATTAAAAAAAATTCAAAAATAAAAATTATTTAATCTCTCTTACCAAAAATACTTGAACCAATTCTTAAATATGTTGAAAAATATTTCACAGCTATAAGAAAATCTGAGGACATCCCCATGCTTAATTCATTAAAATTCAAATTCCTATTTAATTTATTCATTTCATCAAAGTAGACATCCGGATCAATATTAGCTGGAGGAATGCACATCAAGCCAATTAAATCCAATCCAATCTCTTTACAGTAAGAAGCTAATTGATTAACATTGTTTTTGTTAACACCAGATTTTTGATTTTCATCACCAATATTTACTTGTAAAAATACTTTAATCTTTTTATTTATCTTATTCTGTTCATCTACAATTTTTTTTGCAAGTTTTTCACTGTCTACTGAGTGAATATAATCAAATATTTGAACAGCAAATTTAACCTTATTTGTTTGTAATTTACCAATCATATGTAGTTTTACTTTTGAATTTATTTTTTTAATTTCTGTCCATTTTTCAATTGCTTCCTGAACTTTATTTTCACCATAATCTATATGGCCATGTTCGATAAGAGGTAAGATTTTATCGATTTTAAAAGTTTTAGATACTGCTACAATTTTAGGATTACGATTAATATTTAATTTATTGAGATGATTTTTAATATTATTCTCGATATCTAATAAATTTTTTACAGTATTATGCATACAAATATGGTTAGTAAATATTACTTTATAAATAAATTTGATACAAATAATATCAATAAGCAAGATAAACAAACTGTTATTATTTATAGAAATTATTTTATAAGTAAAATAGATGAAGAACTTATTTTAAAAATCAAAAATTATTGTAAAAAAAAAAATATTAAATTCTATTTATCAAATAATATTAAGCTAGCAATTAAACTTAATTTGGATGGAGCATATATTCCCTCTTTTAATAGAAATGTAAATCACTTAGCTTACTCGATTAAAAAAAGTTTTGATTTAATTGGATCTGCACACAACCTTAAAGAAATAAGAATAAAAGAAAAACAAGGTGTTAAGAAGATTTTTTTATCTTCTTTATTTAAAAAAAACAAAAATTTTTTAGGAATTAATAAATTTAAAATACTATCAAAGATGACAAATATAGATGTTGTTGCTTTAGGTGGTGTCTCTAAAGGAAATTTAAAAAAAATTGGTCTTATAAATATCTCAGGCTTTGCGGGTATATCTTTTTTTGAATAAAAAAAAGGCCCCTAAAAAAGGGGCCCTTTTAATAATTTAAATCTACTTAATTAGAATGCAAATGAAAGACCTAAGTTCCATAATGATTCTTCATTACCTGAAGTAGTAGCATTTTCAGCCTCTGTTTGGCTCGCTGAAACTGTTAAACCTCCAGTAGTGTAAGCAACTGAAACTTGTGAAAACTCTTCATCAAAAGATTGTCCAGTTGTTTCATGAGTTTCACTTCCGTAAGAAATTGAAAGATCATCAGTTACTGAGTAAGATATTTTGTAAGAACTTTGTTCTTCACTTGCAGTACCAGATGGTGCAGCATAGTCATTAATTGACATACCAGCTGAAATTGGTCCAAAAGCAAATGAAGCTTTCATAGTTGTTACATCAGTTCCTTCTGCAGAGTCAGTTCCTCCAGTTTCACCAAAACCATAACTGATTGAAGCACCTTCAATACCAGTATATGTTAAAGCATAACTGATTTGAGAGTCTTTACCAGCTGAAGCACCAGTGTATGATACTTTAGTATCTAAACCGTCAACAAATGTTGGTAATGCCCAAAGTAATGTTTTATCACTTGCATTAGAGTTTGTTGGTCCAGTGTAAGTGAAAGTATTATCCCAAATATCACCAGCAGCTGTAGTGTCAATAGTGTTTTGCGCACTATCAGCACCTTCACCAGCAAATGTAATAGTTCCCATTGCATCAGAACCTACAGATAGAGAGTGAGTATCAAAAGGACCGTCAGCAACACCAGCGTTATCACCTTGGTCTATAATGAAAGATAAAGATACATTCATACCGTTATCCATTTCACCACCACCAGTGAAAGTTAACTGGTTACCCATTTGCATTTTTCTACCGTCATTGTCATTCACATTAGACCAGTTTTTCATGTTGAATGAAGCACTTCCAGCAACTGACATTTCGCCAGCAAATACTGAAGTAGCAACTAAAGAACCTGCTAATGCAGTAAGTCCTATTTTTTTAAAGTTGTTCATATTAATTACTCCTTTATGTTTAATTGTTATTATTAATAATAAACGTCGTATGTTTACCATTTAGATCAAAAATTTAGGTATTTTATCTCTATTTTGTTGAAAATATTCAAATGTGTTGTATTTTTGCATCACTTTTTCTAAATATTTAGATTTAATTACTAATTTCAACAAATTTATGATGTATAAGCAAAAAAATATGAGTTCTAAAAAACACTTATTCAAAATTATTAAAATCATTGGTTTTGTAACTTTATTTGGTTTTTTACAATATGGATGCAATGGAAAACTTCCTGGCGCTGATGCTAGAAAATTTCCGGCTGATCCAAAATTAAGAGTTAAAAAAAATCTTGAAGAAGGTCGTGGATTTAGATTGAACGATACATTCAAACAGGGATCTAAAGGAGGTGTTTTTGAATTTGCAAGCTCAAACGAACTATGGAGAGCTTCTCTTGATGTAGTTGATTTTATGCCACTTGCGTCAGTAAATTATAGCGGAGGTATTATCATTACAGATTGGTATTCAAATGAACAAAGTCAAAATGAAAGTATAAAAATTACAATTCGTTTTCTAACAAATGAAATAAGATCAGATGCCTTAAATATAAAAGTTTTCACAAGAAAATGTAAAGAAAGTTTAATTAATTGTAAATATATTGAGTCAAATAAATCATTAGTTGCCGAACTTAAAAAAGAAATATTAAAACGGGCAACTAAGTTTCAATTAGAAGACAAAGAAAAAAATAACAAGAAAAAATAAATATACTTTAAATCAAAGTGACAATAATAAATAATTGAATTTGTGGAACGATATAATTTTAATGAAATAGAAACCAAATGGCAAAAGATTTGGGATGAAGAAAAAAAATTTTCAACCAAGATAGACAAAAATAAGAAAAAATTTTATTGCCTCGAAATGTTTCCATATCCATCTGGAAAAATTCACATGGGACATGTCAGAAACTATACCATTGGTGACGTATTAGCTAGATATAAAACTTTACAAGATTTTAATGTTCTTCACCCTATGGGATGGGACTCTTTTGGTATGCCTGCTGAAAATGCTGCTAGACAAAATAAATTAGATCCTAAGACATGGACTGAAAAAAATATTTCAGTTATGAAAAGTCAGTTAAAAAAACTTGGATTATCTATAGATTGGGATAAAGAAATATCTACTTGTTCGCCTGATTATTACAAACATCAACAAGAATTTTTTTTAGAACTTTACGATAAAGGTTTGGTCTATAGAAAAGAAAGTTATGTAAATTGGGATCCGGTTGATAAAACAGTTTTAGCTAATGAACAAGTAATTGATGGTAAAGGATGGCGCTCAGGTGCAATAGTTGAAAGAAAAAAACTAAATCAGTGGTTTTTCAAAATTACTAAGTTTTCTAAAGAACTTTTGGAAAGTTTAGACAGCCTAAGTAATTGGCCAAATAAAGTAAAAGTCATGCAAAAAAATTGGATTGGAAAATCATATGGTTGTGAAATTAAATTTAAGATTGAGTCTGATAGTGAGATTAATGAAATAAAATGCTATACTACAAGACCAGACACTTTGTTTGGTATGTCTTTTTTAGCGCTATCTATTGATCACCCTATTGCAAAATTTTATTTGAATGATCCAGAATTTATAAAATTTAAAACAAAATGTTCTAAAACTGGTACAACAGAAGAGTCCATTGCAGCAGCTGAAAAGCTAGGGTTTAAAACTGATTTATTAGCTATTAATCCTTTAGATGAAAATAATAAAGTTCCTGTTTATTTTGCTAACTTTGTTTTAATGGATTACGGTCTAGGTGCTGTATTTGGTTGTCCTGCACACGATCAAAGAGATCTAGATTTTGCCAGAAAATATAATTTAAAAGTTACACCAGTTGTTAGACCTGAAAAAGATAAAGATTTTTTAGTTGATGAAAAGGCTTATACAGACTCTGGCTATTTATTTAATTCAAAATTTTTAGATGATTTAAAAGTACCAGATGAGTCAATTGATCAAACAATAGATTATTTAGAAAAAAATAATATTGGTCAAAAAAAAATAAATTATAGATTAAAAGATTGGGGAATTTCTCGACAAAGGTATTGGGGATGTCCTATTCCAATTGCTTATGACGAAACAAACAATCCTATTAAAATACCAAAACATATGCTTCCTGTTGAATTACCCAAAATTGATCACCTTAGTTCTACTGGAAATCCTCTAGATGAAATGTCTGAATGGAAAAATGTTACTATTGATGGAAAAAAGTATATTAGAGAAACTGATACACTTGATACATTTGTTGATTCTTCATGGTATTTTCTAAGATTTTGTTCGCCTCATAATAAACAATATGGATTTAATAATGATGAAATAAAATATTGGATGCCAGTTGATCAATATATTGGTGGAGTTGAACATGCAATTCTGCATCTTTTATACTCTAGATTTTTTATGCAAGCTTTATCATATCAAAATAATACATTTGATATCAAAGAGCCTTTTAGTGGTTTATTTACACAGGGTATGGTTTGTCACGAAACATATAAAGATAAAAATAATAATTGGGTTAGTCCTGATGAATTAATTTCTATTGATGGTAAAAAGTTTTTAAAAGATACTGAAGAGCCTATCAAGGTTGGTCCGTCAGAATCGATGTCTAAATCAAAAAAAAATACTATCGATCCTGAAAAAATTATAAAAGATTATGGTGCAGATTCTGTAAGATTATTTATATTGTCCGACAGTCCTCCTGAAAAAGATGTTCAATGGTCAGATGAGGGAATAAATTCTTCATATAAATTTATCCAAAAATTATGGGTTTTGAATCAAAAAATTATTGAAGAAATAAAAGCGGACCATCCGTCTAATTCAAATAATGATTTAGAAAAAATTACCAATAAATTTATAAAAGAAGTTACTCAAAATATAGAAAATTTTGCTTACAACAAAATTATAGCCAATTTTCATGAAATTTATTCATCTCTAAATAAAGTTATTTTAAATAAAACTGAAAAAAAAAAGTTAGTGGAAAACTATAAAAAAATACTAACAACTATGAGTCCTGTGATACCTCATTTTTCAAACGAATGTATAAAAATGTTAAACATTAATGAAAAAATTTTATGGCCAAAAATAAATGAAAAGTTTTTAATAGAGGAAAATATTAAATTTATAATTCAGATTAATGGTAAAACTAAAAAAATTATACTTTCAAAAAAAGATACAGGAGAAGATTTATTATTAGAAAAAATAAAGGATGACAGTAAATTAGATAAGTTTTTAAAAAGTAAAAAAATTCAAAAAAAGATATTTATTCCTAATAAACTAATTAATATACTAACAGATTAAAAATGATCAAAAAAAATATAATAGTTATATCTTTAATATTTTTCTTAACTAACTGTGGTTTTTCTCCGATATATATAAAAAATACAAATACTAATTTTTCAATTGAAAATGTAAATTATCAAGGTGACAGAGAACTCAATAATTTTTTAAAAATAAATTTAAACCAATATAAAAATGAAAAATCTAATAAAAAAATTTTTATTGAAGCTAAAAGTGGATATGAAAAAATCATCTTAACTAAAAATTCATCTGGTGATGTAACAAACTATAAACTAATAGCAAAAGTAACGTTCTTAATAAAATCAACCAACAAAAAAATAAATATTACTGAAGAAAAAATTATAAGTAGCATGGATGATAAATTTGAAGAAACAAGAAAAGAAAGGACTGTTAAACAAAACTTTGCTTTATCAATATCCAATAAGCTTGTATCTGAACTAGTTATTAATTAATGATTTTAAAGTCATACGAGATAAATAAAATAAATCAAAATATTAATCATTTTATACTATTTTATGGAAAAAATGAGGGCTTAAAAAATGAAGCTCAAAGTATTTTAAATAAAAATAAAAATAATATTTCAAACTATGAAGAAAAAGAAATTTTAGATAATGAGAATGTTTTCATTGAAAATATTTTATCTAAATCACTGTTTGAAAAAGAAAAATTTATAGTCATTAAAAGAGCAACTGATAAAATTTTAAAAATTATTGAAATTTTACATTCAAAAAATCTTGAAGATACAACAATTATAATCAACGCAGAAAATTTAGAAAAAAAATCAAAGTTAAGATCTTTATTTGAAAAGGATAAAAGATTGATTTGTGTACCTTTTTATCCTGATAATGATCAAACATTATCTAAATTAGCATATAATTTTCTAAGGGATAAAAAAATTTCTATTTCACCCTCAAATATTAACTTAATAGTAACAAAATGTAGTGGGGATAGAGAAGCAC
>Ga0233444_10002901_pt1 | contig 17490 bp, 15 predicted proteins | sample SI_124_October20_6_FD_182792 | JGI IMG/M metagenome (GOLD analysis project Ga0233444, IMG submission 182792) | Seawater microbial communities from Saanich Inlet, British Columbia, Canada - SI_124_October2016_10_MG | ecosystem: Environmental > Aquatic > Marine > Inlet | place: Canada: British... | reverse complement strand
GGATCAAGGGTCTCCAAGTGCTGGACATCAGTCCAAGCAATTTGACGCTCATCATCCCAATGAATGTTGAAGATTTCTCTACTTACCAAGTAGTCGGTAGCTTGTAATATTTTATTTGGCTTTGCTTTACTCATAAGTTCCACGTGGAACATTTAACGTCCTAATTTGACCAAAAGAACGCTAATGTCGCTAGGATTGATCCCACTGATTCTTGATGCTTGAGAAAGGTTTGTGGGTTTGATATAGTTTAGTTTTTCTTTTGCCTCATGAGAAAGTGAAGCCAAAATGTCATAATCGAAGTCATCGGGTATTTTGATGTGATCCAGTCGGTTAAGTTTTTCCGCATTGATCATTTCTTTTTGGATATACCCAGAGTATTTGATCTGTATTTCGGCTTGTTCATAAACCTCTTCACCGATCTTTTGTTCAAGAACAAAGTTTTTTACAGCGGGAATATCGGCCAAGTCGTGACGGCTAATTCTGGGTCGAGACAATAATTTACTCAGTTTGTCAGATTGTTTTACAAGAGCAGACTTATGCTTTTCAAGTATAGGGTTCACCTCTTCTGGAAAATAGCTTTGGGTTTTAAAAAAATGAACCAATTGCTCGGTTTGTGTGGCTTTTTGTTCAACAGCCTCCAGACGCTCTTTCTTGGCCAATCCTAAATCGAAAGACAAAGGGGTGAGTCTTAAATCGGCGTTGTCCTGGCGCAGTAGGGTTCTGTATTCTGCCCTTGACGTAAACATTCTATAGGGTTCTTCTGTTCCTTTGGTGATGAGGTCGTCGATTAATACACCTATGTAAGCTTCATTTCTCTTTAATACAAAGGGTGCTTTTTCGTTGATTTTCAGGTGGGCATTGATTCCTGCCATCAATCCTTGAGAAGCCGCCTCTTCATAGCCCGTAGTGCCATTAATTTGTCCTGCAAAAAACAAGCCCTCAACCAGTTTTGTTTCTAAACTGTTTTTTAACTGTGTCGGCGGGAAGTAATCATATTCGATGGCATAGCCAGGGCGAAAAAACTTTACTTTTTCGAATCCGCTTACGGAACGCAGGGCATGGTACTGAATGTCTTCTGGTAGTGAGGTAGAAAAGCCGTTTACATAAACCTCAACAGTATCCCAGCCTTCGGGCTCTACAAAAATTTGGTGTCTAGATTTATCGGCAAAACGATTGATCTTGTCCTCTATTGAAGGACAATATCGAGGCCCTGTGCTTTGTATGTTACCATTGAACATAGGGGAACGATCAAAACCCTCACGCAACAAATCATGAACTTCAGGACTCGTGTGGGTAATATGACAACTCCGCTGTTTTACCAAAGTGGTGGTTTCAAGATAACTGAACTTGGAGGGGTTTTCATCGCCCACTTGTTCTTCCATGAGTTCGTAATTAAGTGAACGTCCATCAACACGAGGAGGAGTTCCTGTTTTCATACGTCCAGAATCAAATCCTAAATTTTCTAGTCTGTGAGTAAGTCCAGTAGATGCTTTTTCACCTGCACGCCCCCCTCCATAATTTTTTTCTCCAATGTGAATCAAACCATTCAAAAAGGTACCATTGGTCAAGACTACACTTTTAGATTGAATGGGTATTCCCAAAGAGGTAACCACACCCTCTATCTTGCCTTGATTGACAATAATATCTTTAATCATGTCTTGATAAAAGTCGAGGTTTTGTGTTTGCTCCAATAAGTCTCTCCATTTTTTGGCAAAGAGCATTCTGTCCGATTGTACTCTTGGGCTCCACATGGCAGGACCTTTGGACAGGTTAAGCATTTTAAATTGTATCGCTGACTCGTCAGAAACAATTCCACTATAGCCTCCCAATGCATCAATTTCTCTAACAATCTGTCCTTTTGCTATTCCACCCATGGCAGGATTACAAGACATCTGGCCTATGGTTTGTAGGTTCATCGTTACCAATAAAGTCCTAGAACCCATATTGGCTGCTGCCGCTGCTGCCTCAGCTCCCGCATGACCACCTCCAACAACTATCACATCATATATACCTTCAAACATATTAATGTTTCACGTGGAACAAATTAATAAAATCTTCTTCTTTGGCTCGCATCACTTTTTTTTCAGCTGCTGTTTTGTCGGCAAATCCAAAACAGTGAAGTAGCGCGTGAGAAAGGAGCCTAAGAGTCTCTCTTTCAGCAGATTGGTTGTTTATTCTGGCATTTTCTAACAGAGCGGGGCACGAAATATAAACTTCTGCAATGATTTTAGCGCCTACTGTATAGTCAAACGTAAGGATATCGGTGTCTGTATCATGGTTAAGATACTCCTGGTTGAGAGATAACATAGTATCAGCATCCACAAAATTGTACACCAATTTCCCTATGATATAGTTCTCACTATCGGCAATTGTAACGAGCCATTGAGTTAAATCAAATGCAGGAATGGTTAGAAAATTATTGTGAGTAAACTTTATCAAAGTTTTTTTTGCAAATATAGAACAAAGAAAAAACAAATAATTTCATTTGAGTAGCGCTTGATGTTATCTTTGGCAAAAAAAAGAATGAGTGTTCGCGTTAGATTTGCCCCTAGTCCTACAGGCCCACTCCACATTGGAGGCTTAAGAACTGCATTGTACAATTATCTATATGCCAAAAAGAACGGCGGGGAATTCATCCTAAGACTCGAGGATACAGATCAAAATCGAAAGGTTGAGGGAGCCGAACAATATATTATAGACTCCCTTAGATGGAGTGGACTTTTACCTGATGAAGGCCCTTCAATGCAGGGCGCGTTTGGCCCCTACCGTCAAAGTGAACGGAGAGCAATTTATGAAAAGTACATTATTGAGCTGATCGATAGGGGGCAAGCTTACTACGCTTTTGACACAACCGAACAGCTGAATGATATTAGGGCGAAACACGAGGAACAAAAAAAGAGCTTTAAATACGGTGCTAACAACCGTATCGAATTCAACAACTCTTTAAGCCAAAGTCATGAAAATACCCAAAAGCTTCTAAAGAGTGTACCTTATGTTGTCAGGCTCAAAGTAACGCCAGGAAAAGTCATTAAAGTGAAAGATGGGATAAGAGGTTATATAGAAGTTCAAAGTGAAGAGGTTGACGACAAGATTTTAGTAAAAAACGATGGAATGCCTACTTATCATTTTGCTAATGTGGTAGATGATCATTTAATGAAGATCACACATGTTATTCGTGGAGAAGAGTGGTTGCCCTCACTAGCGCTTCACCAAATGATCTACGAGGCTTTTGATTGGAGTCCACCTGAGTTTATGCACCTCCCCTTAATTTTAAAACCTCAAGGTAAGGGCAAGCTGTCAAAGAGAGATGGTGAAAAAATGGGCTTTCCTGTTTTTCCCTTAGCTTGGGAGGAATCAAAAGGTTTTAGAGAACGTGGGTTTTTACCTGAAGCACTAATAAATTATTTAGCCCTTTTGGGATGGAACCCTGGAACAGAGGAAGAGATTTTTAAAATGGATCAACTGGAGAAAATTTTTGAATCATCAAAAATTCAAAAGGGAGGAGCAAAATTCGATTTTGAGAAAGCAAGATGGATAAATCACAAATTTTTAGAGTTTACAGAGCAAAAAGCCGTTTTCGAACGGTTTCCTGAATTTATAAAATGCCTGCCAGCTCATTGGTCTGAAAAAAAGAGAAGTGCCGTCTATGAGCTCCTGAGAGATCGATTATTTTTGCTCGACGACTTGAGAATTGAGTCTCGTCTTTTTTTAAACGATCCAGAGGAATATGATTCAAAAGTCATGAATAAAATAGAAAAACACAATCCAGAAAAGATCATTGGTCAGTTTATACAATTTGCAAAAAACAGTGTTTCGGTCAGAGAATGGAAAAATGAAATTCAAAAATGGAATGAGAAAGAAGGTTTGCCTTTTGGTGCTATTATGCAAAGTTTACGTTTAGCGCTTGTAGGAAATTTGAGTGGGCCCGATCTTTTTGATATTTGCGAAGTTCTAGGAAATGAGATAACTTTAAGAAGACTTGAAAAATTTATTAATCACTAAAAGGAACAAATCATGGATCTTTCTACTTATGTAATTATTTTTATTGCTGTACTTTTTTTAATCTCAGGGATTTTTGTTGTCAAACAGCAAACTTCTGCTGTGGTCGAACGCTTTGGAAAATTTATTGCCATTCGCAAACCTGGATTACACTTTAGGATCCCTCTCATTGATAAGATATCTGGTAGGGTTAGCCTAAGAATTCTTCAGCTTGACGTGATTGTTGAGACCAAAACCAAAGATGACGTATTTGTAAAGCTAAAGGTATCTGTACAATACAAAATATTACCTGACAATGTGTACGATGCATTCTATAAGTTGGACTTCCCACAAGACCAAATCACCTCTTATGTATTTGATGTAGTAAGGGCTGTAGTTCCTAAAATGAGACTTGATGATGTCTTTGAAAAAAAAGATGAAATTGCCAATGCCGTGAAAGGGGAATTAAATGATGCCATGATCAATTATGGTTATGATATCATCAAAGCTTTGGTTACTGATATTGACCCTGATAGTGAAGTAAAAACTGCTATGAATAGAATTAATGCGGCCGAGCGCCAGAAAATTGCTGCTCAATATGAAGGTGATGCTGCACGAATTTTAATAGTAGAAAAAGCAAAAGCAGAGGCGGAGAGCAAAAGATTACAGGGGCAGGGTATCGCCGATCAGAGAAGAGAAATTGCAAGGGGCCTCGAGGAATCTGTTGACGTGCTCAATAATGTAGGAATTAACTCACAAGAAGCTTCTGCGTTAATCGTGGTTACACAGCACTATGACACCTTACAATCCATTGGTGAGGAAACCAATAGTAACTTGATTTTACTCCCCAACTCACCACAAGCAGGAAGTGATATGCTCAATAATATGGTCGCCTCTTTTTCGGCCAGCAATCAGATTGGTGAAGCGATGAAGAAGGAAAATCAAAAGAATCAGTCAAAAGGAAAGGCAGGGGAGTAGGCTAGTTTTTTTTCCAAGTGTCTCTCAAGCCTACGGTTTTGTTGAATAGTAAGGTGTCTTCCTCTGTATTGCTTTCTAATATGAAATAACCCAAGCGCTGAAATTGAAACCTAGAACCAATGAGAGCATTTTTGACGCTGGGTTCAACATAGCCTTCGACTTGACTAAAGGAGTCTGGGTTAATAAACTGGCTTGGTTCTTCATCCTTGTTTTTGTCTGGTTCTTCGACTGAAAAAAGTCGGTCATAGAGGTTGACTTTAATGGGGTGAGCGGTTTCTGCAGATACCCAATGTAGTGTTCCTTTTACTTTTCTTTTACTTTCTTCAGATCCAGAACCACTCTTACTTAAAGGGTCATAAGAACAGATGATTTCTAAAATATTACCCTTTGCATCTTTTACTACCTCTTCTCCTTTAATGATGTATGCATTCTTAAGGCGTACCTCTTTGCCTAGAGTAAGTCGGAAAAACTTTCTATTTGCTTCCTCTTTAAAATCTTCTCTTTCTATGAATAGGTTAGCAGAAAAAGGGATCTCCCGGAAACCTGCATTTTCATCTTCTGGGTTATTTTCAGCCTTTAGCACTTCATTTTGGCCTTCAGGATAGTTCTTAATCGTTAACTTAACAGGGTTGAGAACTGCCATTACTCGAGGCGCGATTTTGTTAAGGTGATCTCGAACACAAAACTCTAAAAGCGATACATCAATAATATTGTCTCTTTTTGCAACCCCTGCTGTATTCACAAAGTTTCGCAAGGATTCGGGCGTATAGCCTCTTCTTCTTAAACCGCTAATAGTGGGCATTCTAGGGTCGTCCCAGCCCATAACATGACCCTGATCAATGAGGTCTTTTAACTTTCTTTTGCTGGTTACGGTATAAGAAAGGTTCAGTCGTGCAAACTCTCTTTGTTTGGGTCGAATATTTTCCAACGGGGATAAAGCTTCTAGAAACCAATCATAGAGATCTCTATGGGGCTTAAATTCCAAAGAACACAAAGAATGGGATATGTGTTCAATATAATCAGACTCTCCATGAGTCCAGTCGTACATAGGATAAATACACCAATCGTTCCCCGTTCTATGATGGGTTTTGTACAAAACTCTATACATCACTGGGTCCCTCAAAAGCATATTGGGTGAGGCCATATCTATTTTCGCTCTAAGAACATGAGCTCCTTCTGGGTGTTTGGCCTCCTTCATTTCTTGAAAAAGAATAAGGTTTTCCTCTATGCTTCGGTTACGAAACGGACTGGGTGTGCCTGCTTGGGTAGGAGTACCTTTTTGGTTGGATATTTCTTCCGAGGATTGTGAGTCAACATAAGCTAAGCCCTTTTTAATCAGTTCTTTAGACCAATCAAAAAGTTGTGTAAAATAATCGGACGCATAACATTCTTTGTCCCAACGAAAGCCCAACCATTCAATGTCGTTTTTTATTGCTTCTACATATTGGGTTTCCTCTTTAGCGGGATTCGTATCGTCAAACCTAAGGTTAACGGGAGCATCATATCTTTCTCCTAAATTAAAGTTGAGACAAATCGCTTTGGTATGTCCGATGTGAAGATAACCATTGGGCTCTGGAGGGAAACGAAACCTTAACTGATCGGGCGCCAGTCCCATCTTAAGATCTTCTTCTATAATGTGTTCAATAAAATTGAGCGTCTTTTCTGACATTTTAAGTTTTATCAAAGATATTAAAAGCTTAATTCATTAAATATAATTATGCTGTTATTATATATTTGCTAAAACCTTCAAGATGGGAAAAGTAATATTAAATGATATAAGAGTTTATGCCTTTCATGGTTGTATGAAGGAAGAAAAAAAGATTGGAAGTGATTATGTCGTAAACCTGGAGGCTGAAGCCAATATGGAGGAAGCGGCTCAATCTGACGAACTTGAAGATGCTGTAGATTATGTAACGCTAAATGTCATTGTTAAAGAAGAGATGTCCATCCGTTCAAAGCTTTTGGAGCATGTGGCGCAACGCATTATAAACCGTGTATTTAAAGAACTTCCAGGGGTAAAAAGTCTTGAGGTAACAGTAGCCAAGCAGAATCCACCCATTGGAGGAGATGTTAGGGAGGTTTGTATTCATTTAAAAGGCAAACGCTAGTGCCAAATAAAGCTTAAAATTTTACTATTTTTGCACCATGGCATCGTGGCCGAGTGGCTAGGCAGAGCTCTGCAAAAGCTTGTACAGCGGTTCGAATCCGCTCGATGCCTCTTAATCCCGTTTTTATAGAGCGGGATTTTTTTTATTTCATTTCAAAAATTTGTCCACCGATAGTTTTTTTGGTTACCGTTTTATTGGGATTACCATAAATACGTATGATGCCACCTGCCGTAACTTTTGCTTCCAGAAGTTTACTTGCATATACATAAGACATCCCTCCTGCTGTAACCCCAACTTTAGTTTGCTCAGTTTCAAAGGTTTCGCCTTCACATGCCCCTCCGCTGTTTACAGTTGATCTGTGATTAGTTGCTTTACCCGAAAGAAATAACTTTCCTCCGGTACTAACAGTCGATGTCAATTTTTGTCCTTCGAACTTAAAATTCATTGAAGAACCCTCTTGCACCTTAAGTGATATGCTGGTTTGTCTGTAAATACTATCTACTTTTAGATCAGCTCCTTGATACAGTGATATTTCATCCAACTCCCCACTGTGGTAAAGTTCTACATAAGTGAATGTAGGATTTAAAATATGCTCTAGTGAATGACGTATCTTAAGGGTCTCTCCTTTGAGCTTAGCTACAACATCCATCCTATCTCCTCCACTAATAATTAATTTGTTCTCTTTGGCGGGGATGAGTTTTACCTCTATACCGGAATAAACTTTAAGATTAATAAATTCACTAACGTTGACTTGTCTTTCTTGACTTGGCTCGGAAATTTCTTCTGTTTCTTGAGCTTGAACATAAAAGGAAAAAATTAATGCGAAACAAAAATGCAATGGTAGACGATACATAATCAATGGGTTAAGTTTTCTCAAAATTAAGTAATTATTCTTTTTCTTCATCCAAAATAAAATCCAATTGTCTCTTTGTGACATCTGCCTTTTTTACAATTATAAAGACAGAATCTCCTAGTTGGTAAATCCTTTTAGTTCTGTCTCCAATCAAGCTATGGCTTTGTTCGTCATATACAAAATAATCTCCTTTTATCTCAGATATTTTGACCATTCCCTCACATTTATTTGCCACGAGTTCTACATACATTCCTCGCTCTGTTACTCCCGAAATCACCCCCTCAAAGCTTTGTTCAATTTTATCTTCCATAAATTTAACCTGCATGTATTTAATAGAATCTCTTTCTGCCTTAGTAGCTAATTGCTCCTTGTTAGATGAATGAATACAGGCCTCTTCCAAAGCATCGAAATTAATTTTTTTCTCTCCACTCATGTAAAACTCCAGTAACCTATGAACTAAAACGTCCGGATACCTCCTTATAGGAGAGGTAAAATGTGTGTAATGCTCAAAAGCTAGACCATAGTGACCAATATTGTCTGATGTATAAATCGCCTTCGACATACATCTTATAGTTAAAGTATCTATTAGCTCTTGTTCTTTTTTTCCATTGGTCTCTTTCAATAAATTGTTTAGAGATTCATTGACTTGTTTGGCTTCTAGATTAAGTTGATAACCTAATTTACTAGCAATACTTTTAAGATTAGTTAGCTTTTCCTCGTCGGGTGTATCATGCACTCTATATATAAAAGGTTTTTTTGGTTTTTGTTTACCTATGAATTCTGCTACTCTTCTATTGGCCAAAAGCATAAATTCTTCAACCAATTTGTGTGCATCTTTTGAACTCTTAAAAAATATACTTTCTGGATGATTTTCTTCATCTAAATTGAATTTTACTTCAACTCTATCAAAAGAAAGGGCACCATTAGATATTCTTTTCTCTCTAAGAATTTTGGCAAAAAAATCAAGTTTTTTAATCCCTTCAAATATCTCCGTGCTCACTTCATATTCTTTCTCTGTTAATGATACTTCAGCGTTTACTTTTTTATCATTACTGTCCAACATGTATTGAACTTCTTCATAAGAAAAACGATGATCAGAGAGTATTACAGTTTTTCCAAACCATTCATTTTCTATTTGCATTTTATTATTTACTGTAAAAACTGCTGAAAATGTATATTTTTCTTCTTGTGGTCGTAAAGAACAGGCGCCATTAGACAAAACTTCTGGTAACATAGGAACAACTCTATCTACCAAATAAACTGACGTTGCACGCTCATAAGCCTCTTTATCAAGAATACTGTTCGATTTTAAGTAGTGAGAAACATCTGCTATATGAATTCCTATTTCTGTCTTCCCATTTTCCAATGGAGTAAAAGAAATAGCGTCGTCAAAATCTTTTGCTGTAATAGGATCAATGGTAAAAGTTGTTTTTTTTCTAAAATCTCTTCTCCTTAAAATTTCATCTTTTTCAATTCCAATATTTAGGTCCTTTGCATACTTCTCTATCGCCTTTGGGAATTCTTCTGGAAATCCATAATCAAACATAATGGCGTGCATTTCTGTATTGATGTTTCCTGACTTTCCTAAAGATCTTATTATTTTTCCAAATGGCGAAGATGCTCTCTTTGGCCAATCCTTAAAATGAACAATAACCTTATCTCCATCTTCAAAATGCTGTAATTCCTCTTTTTCTATAAAAAAGTCTGTATGCATTCTCGAAGCCCTTGTGTTTACAAAACCAAAATCCTTCTTTTTTTCAAGAATACCTATATAGTCTTTACTTGCTCTACTAATAATTTCTACAACCTCTCCTTCTCTTTTACCATTCTTTTTTCTTTTCGTTTGATAGACTAAAACCATATCACCATCCAACGATCTATTCGTATTTCTTCTTGGTATAAAAATATCTTCCTCCTCCTTTGGCATTAGTAAATAGGCGTTGCCAGAAGAAGTTACTTCAATGACACCCTCTACATAATTACTTTTATCTGTATGAAGAGCGTATTTTCCTGGTTCAGTCTGATTAATTATTTTTTGTGCTTTTAACTGACCCAGAGCTTTTATAACTGCATTTCTTTTTTGAGTATCAGTGATTTTGAGTTTTCCTGCTATCTGTTTGTAGTTAAAAGATTTGCTTGGATTTTCTTTAAAAACTCTTAGAACTTTTCCACTAATGTTCCTGTCCGTTTTTTTCTTTTTTGACATTAAAATATAATCTATAGCAAAGTTAGGTTTTCTTTTCTTGTTCAACTATTAACTTATCAAATCACTTAACATTAAAATCATTTTGTTTTTTCTAATTTTAAAAAATATTGATGTTTATTATGTATTGTGAATAGTGAGTAAAAGTTTTTAAGAAGACACCTTAAAATTTAAAAATATAATAACTTTTAACTTTTTATAAGCCACTCTATTAATATTAAATAACTGTTTATTAATTAGTTAAATTGGATATCAACAATGGTTAACTCCTTATAATTGTTTATAGTTTTATCCTAAAATGATTATTTTTATTGTTGAGAAAACGAATAATTTTTTTGATAAGTGAATGATTATATATGATAATTAAAATAGGAAAAGTGTTACGATATTTTAGTTCTAAATTTCAATGAAATAATAGGGACAAAAGAAAAATTATTATCAACATTTAATTAAGAGATTAACGAACATAATAATAGAAATAAATCAAGTAAACATGAAAATATCAATAGGTAATGACCATGCAGGAGTAGACCTTAAAGAAGCGATTATATTACATTTGGAACAAAGGGGTCACGAACTGTGTAATCATGGAACCAACAACGAAGACAGTGTTGATTATGCAGATTTTATTCATCCAGTCGCACAGGACGTAGAGGATAATAATGCTTCCCTGGGTATTATTGTTTGTGGTAGTGGTAATGGAGCTGCGATGACAGCCAACAAACATCAGAAGATTAGAGCAGCCCTCTGTTGGTCCCCAGAGATATCCAAGTTATCAAGGCAGCATAACGATGCCAACATCATCAGCATCCCATCTCGCTTTGTAAACCTAGAACAAGCCTTGAAAATGGTAGACTTATTTATTAGCACTCCCTTCGAGGGAGGACGACATCAGAACAGAATAGAGAAAATACCCTGTAGGTAGGTCATGGAATGGTCTTTTAAAGAATTTGAAAAGTTGAGATTAACTGAGCTTTATGATTTATTAAAGCTAAGGGCGTCTGTTTTTGTAGTAGAGCAAAATTGCCCTTATCAAGACTTGGATGAAAAAGACCATCATGCTACTCATTTGTTGGGGTACGAAAAAAACAATTTGGTGGCGTATTCCCGTATTTTTCCGCGTGGAACAATCGATAAAAAATACGCAAGCATTGGCCGCATAGTAACACAAAAAAAAAGTAGGGGCAAAGGATTAGGTCACGAATTGGTTAAGAAAAGCATTGACTTTTGCAGAGAGCAAAACACTCATCAAGCAATTAAAATCTCGGCCCAAGTTTATTTGAAAGGTTTTTACAGTCGACTTGGGTTTGTCGAAAAGGGAAATGTTTATTTAGAGGACGGTATTCCCCACTGTGCGATGTACCTTAAACCACTCTAATAAACCCTTTATGTCCTTATCCAAGGATTCTGTTTCAACACTAATTTTCCCATTGTATAATATCATATAAAACCCTGTAGGGAACACCTTTAAAACGACGTTTCTTTGCTTTTGAATGACTCCCCTTATTTGTCTTTTAATCCGGTTACGTCTATGAGCCAGCAAAACAAACCGTTTGGATACGCCAACCCCCAGTCGCGGGCCACTCTCCCCATCAATTGGCTCTACAAAGTGCAAGGTCAAAACGCCAGACTTTATCACCTTTCCTTTTTTAAAGACAAGGTCAATTTGAACTTTACTTTTAAGCCTCCCTATGGTTTTACTTGGCATCAAGGTTTGTTAAAATAAGTGTTATTGTCACGGTTTATGTCGGCCATATAATAGGTGGGGTCGACAAATAAATCAATAATTTCGCTCTTGGTTCGTTTGAGGATTAACTTGTATTCTGGACGGGCCCAAGACCAATCTTTGTGAACTGACCAATTGATACTATAAGGATTTTCTTTTTCGCCCCTCATTAGTGCAATAGGGATATAGTGTATTTCGGAAGTGCCGTCCTTATAGTTGACCAAAACCTCCAGAGGCATAGGCATAGATCCTATTCTTTCTAGTGTTATGACAGTTTGCGTTCCTTTAGCCTCAACAGTTTTAATACCATAATCAATAGTGTTGATGGTCTGAGTCCAATCGGTCAAATACCATCTTAACTGAATACCCGAGACCCTTTCTGCTATTCGTCTAAAATCGTTGGGAACAGGGTGTTTGAATTGGTACAAGCGGTAATATTCTTTTAATGTATTGGCCAGTTTTTCCTCCCCGATAATGTATCCCAGTTGACTTAGGAAAACAGCGCCCTTGCTGTAGGCTGTTATCTCATAGGCCATATTATAGTCATAACGGTTGGCGTTGGTTTGTTGCGGCTGTTCCATTCCAGACCGAGCCAGATAGAGGTAGCTATTGTATGAACTTTCCAGAGGAAAAATATTGTTCTGCTCTAGAACTTTATCCTCTGCCAAAGTGGAAATATAGGTAGTAAAGCCTTCGTCCATCCATTCGTATTTCATCTCGTTGGTAGCCAAAACAAATTGAAACCAAGAATGGGCGAGTTCATGTGCGGTAACACCCACAAGGCTTCCAAAGTTTCTTTGGCCAGTGATCAAAGTAAGCATGGCATACTCCATTCCTCCGTCTCCTCCTTGGGCAACAGTATATTGTTTATAGGGATAGTCCCCAATAGTTTGATTGTAAAACTCCATCAATTCCGCTGTTTTGGGCTGTAGCTTCTTCCAATTGTCATTGTATTCGGGGTTGTCCTTGTACAAAAAATGAAGTTGAACACCTTTGGGTCCAAGATAAGTGTCATGAATATACTCTGGGTCGGCGGACCAAGTAAAATCGTGCACCTTTGGCGCCACAAAATGCCATTTCAACTTTCCTCTTTTGGGCCTGCCCTTGGTTTCGCTATAACCATGTCCTACTTCTTTAGGGTTTTGTAGGTAACCACTCGCAGCTACGGTATATTTTTTGTCCAGATTTAGGGTAACGTCAAAATCCCCCCACACGCCGTGAAACTCTCTTCCTAAATAGGGCTCTGCATTCCATCCTTCATAGTCATATTCTGCCATTTTTGGATACCATTGTGCCATAGAAAGCGCAACGCCCTCCTTGGAGTTTCTTCCCGCTCGACGAATCAGCTTGGGTACTTGTCCTTTGAAATTCATAGTTAGAAGAGTAGTTTCTCCAGGACCAAGGGGTTGGGATAGTTCTACCTCCAAGATGGTTTCAGACAGATCATATTTCAAAGCAATACCTTCTTGCTGTAAGTTCGAAACTTTTAAATAACCTATTTCTAACGGGGTCAAGGAATCGATATCAACTTTAAAGCGCGTGTTTTTATCTTTTCCATTTTTTATTCTTACTGCCATTTCACTACCAGGCTGAAAGGCATTATAATATAGGTGGTAAAAAACTTTTTTTAGGCTATCTGGTGAATTGTTGGTGTATAACAACTCCTGTTTCCCAGAATATTGAAAGGTTTCGACCTCCATGTCGACCTCCATTTTGTAATCAACAGCTTGTTGCCAGTAGGTTTGACCGTAGATGGCTGAAGAATAGAAGATTAAAAGAATAAGCGTGCGTTTCATTTTTTATAATTTTTATTTGAGGCATAAATAAGAGCGTTGTAGAGGTTAACCATTTTACCTGATTTAGAAAGGCTTTTGGGGCTCACTAATTCTCCTGAGCTTGGATTTTCAACCCTTGGATATAAAGGCATACCAGAGTTCATGAGAACATTCTTAACCTGATAGGCTTTCAGCTTTGGGAAAAAAGACCGAATCACTGCCGCTACTCCAGATGTGTTGGGTGCCGCCATAGAGGTACCACTATAGGAGTCGTATTTTCCAAAAGGGATAGAGGAAAATATACTGCTACCTGGAGCAAAAATATCTACATTTTTGGAGCCAAAGTTTGAAAAAGAAGCCACTTGTTCTTCATTATAGGAGTAGTCTACTGCGCCCACCGTAAGAAAATTTGAAACGATCTCAACTCCGTCAACTTCATCGGTTACATAACTTTTTTTCTTACCAGGATCAACGTCGGCTCCACTATTACCTGAAGCATTTACAATCAATACGTCATTTTGTTCTGCGTGTTTTAATGCGTCCCAAACCCATTCCTTGTGTGGCGAGTAACCTTTACCAAAACTTGTATTGATGATTTTGGCCCCATTATCGACAGCATAGCGTATGGCCAAAGCGATATCTTTGTCATATTCGTCCCCATCAGGAACAGCTCTTAGAACCATAATTTTAGCTTGATCAAAGACTCCTTTATTGCCTTGATTGTCATTGCGACTGGCAGCGATGATACCCGCAACATGGGTACCGTGATTGGCGCCCTCTTTTTTTGGACCAATAACGTTCTCGTTTCCATAGTAACGATCATTGATATCCTCTGGGTTATCGCCTACAATAGCTCTTCCGTCAAAATCAATATTATAATGCGCATCAACTCCACTTTGAGCTCCCTTGAGGTATACCTCTAGTTTTGATTTTGTCAATTGATTCTCTTCAAGAAAACGTCTGAATACTAGAGCTTCCATAAGGGCAAAGGTCTTGGGAGAGAATTCCTCGACCTCTTTTAGCATATAATCTTCTTTGCTTAGGGTGACTTGAATCACGCTGTCTGAGGTGTGAAATTGTTGAATCATATCTTTAATATTCAGCAATTCACTTTTCTTGTTTTTGATATTTTTAATCCGTTCCTCTTCAAACTTTTCATATGCTTCTGTTCCAGGCTCTTCTTTTTTCTGTAACCTAACAGATTCCATGTTTTCGAGTTCTGCCTCACCCAGAAAATTCCAACCGTGAATGTCGTCCACATATCCGTTTTGGTCGTCGTCTACATTATTATTTGGAATTTCATCATCGTTTGTCCAAATTACGTTTTGCAGTTGGGGGTGTTCAATGTCCACACCAGAATCGATGACAGCAACAATTACTTTTTCTCCTTTTTGGTCTTTAATTAATTCCCGATGGGCCCTATCTACACTCATTCCCGCAATGCTGTCTTTGCGAAGGTCCATCAGGTGCCAAAACTTTTTCTCGTTTTCTAATAGCGGCTTTTTTTTATTGTAGTTGACCAACGGAGTGTCGGTGGGGCTACCTACGAATTTAATGCTCCCGCAGGAAAATAAAAAAGGGCAAAGCAGTAAATAAAAAAGCTTTCTCATTAAAAATAAGTTGTTAGCTTGTGTTTTTCGTTCATCCTAACTCCCTTTTCTGTATTCTGGAGCGTGATCAACTCGTGATAGGGATCATGCTCTAAAAATAGCAAGAAATCCTTTTCGCACGCCAATTTTAAAAACTTGCTTTTTTCTTCCATGGTCATCAGTGGACGGGTGTCATAACCCATTACATAGGGAATGGGCAAGTGGCCAACGGTGGGGATAAGGTCGGCTGCAAATACCACTGTTTTATTCTGGTATTTGATTAGTGGTAACATTTGTTTTTCCGTGTGGCCATTGACCAGAATGACGTCAAACTCTAAAGGAGTATTCTCCATTATAAAACCGTCACCTTTGAGCAAGGTCAGTTGACCGCTTTCGTCAATGGGTAAAATGTTTTCTGGCAAAAATGATGCTTTTTCGCGTGGATTGGGATTTGTAGCCCACTGCCAATGACTTTCGTGAGACCAAAAAACAGCATTTTTAAATGCGGGAGTCAGCACTCCATTTTTGTTTTTCATTATCGCATCCCCACAGTGGTCAAAGTGAAGGTGGGTCAAAAACACATCAGTGATATCGTCTCTGTGAAAACCTTTTTGACGAAGGGATGCATCCAAGCTGTCGGGTCCTGATCGATCGTAATAACCAAAAAATTTTTCACTCTGTTTGTTGCCCATTCCAGTATCAATCAAAATCAGTCGATTGCCTTCTTCAACCAACAAAGACCTACTGCACATTTCTATTCTGTTGTTAGCATCGGCGGGGTTGGTTCTATCCCATAAAGGTTTGGGGACCACACCAAACATAGCTCCTCCGTCCAATTTGAAATTTCCGCAAGCGATGGAATGCAGTTCCACAGTTTTATAATTTGATTCGGGTTAAATACATGTCGCTTGTCATATAGAGGTATTGGAATTGATTATCGAAAGCACAGTTGGCGGATCTCTCTTGGGTTCTTATGGTGCCCAAATGTTTTCCCTGTGGGGTAATGATCAAAACACCTCCCGGGCCTGTACTGAATAGGGCTCCCGAAGGATGAACTTTGAGGCCATCAAAACTTCCCTTGTTTTTTTTTGCCAGTGCATTTCCGTCAAAGAAAACCCTTCCGTTTTCAACCCCATCGTGTACAATATTATATGCCATGATCCTTGGGTTTTTAGGGTCAGAAATGGCTACATAAAGGGTTTTTTGATCATTGGAAATGGCTACTCCATTGGGTCGGGTTAGGTCATCAATGATCAGAGAAAGCTCTCCCCGAGAGGTCAATTTAAAAACACCATTGAAATCTAATTCTTTCCAAGGGTCGTCGTCTCCCTTTTTTAAACCATAAGGAGGGTCGGTAAAATACAAATCGCCATTTTTGGCATAGACCAAATCATTGGGGCTGTTAAAATATTTGTCTTGATATTTACCGATAACTGTGGTAAAACTTTTCCTTTCCCAGTCTTTGAGACGAGCGACTCTTCTGTCCCCGTGCATGCAAATGACGAGTTGACCATTCTGATCTAAGGTCAAACCGTTGGAACCGCTTTCATCTCGGTTCATAGCGTTGAGACTACCCTTTTTTTCTCGGGGAGCAATACCGGTATAGCCACTTGGATCAAGAAATACAGTCAAACCATTTTTTTCATCCCACTTGTAAATTTTATTTTTGGGGACATCGGAGAATAAAACAGCATTTAGCGGTTCAACCCACACGGGTCCCTCCGACCATTCAAAGCCTTCGGCAAGTATTTCAATCTCGGCACTCTGGGGAACGAATAGGTCCATATCTGCGTGTAATCGTTCAACTGATCCAATGGTTCGTTTTTGTTGTGCGGTCAAACCAGCGACAAAGCACACTATTAACAGTAGGATAAATTTAATTTTCATGTCGTTATCGTTTTGAGTTCTACAAATTTATAGGAACTAAAGATTCTGTCTAAAAGATAGATATATTATTTTTTTCAAGAATTTTAAGAAGCTCCTCTGCGAAAGCTAGCATCTGTTTAATTTCTTGAATACTTGCCAAACGTTCCCTACCTCGAATCAGTATAGAGTCTCCATTAGATTCTAAGTAATAGGCAGGATGGCTCTCAAAAAAGAAAATAAGCTCATCTGTAAAAAATGAACGAATGGACTTTACATCTTCCCCACTGAGATAAAACCTTTTTGAAAAGTCAGGATGCTTTTTAAAGTCAATATCTTGAAGGCCTGATAGTTGAAGTATGGCAGTCATAAAGTTCTCTTTGTCAAGAGTAAAAACGGGCATTTTCTGATGTACTT
>Ga0233444_10002896_pt1 | contig 17518 bp, 19 predicted proteins | sample SI_124_October20_6_FD_182792 | JGI IMG/M metagenome (GOLD analysis project Ga0233444, IMG submission 182792) | Seawater microbial communities from Saanich Inlet, British Columbia, Canada - SI_124_October2016_10_MG | ecosystem: Environmental > Aquatic > Marine > Inlet | place: Canada: British... | reverse complement strand
CTCAGGTTGATAGCCGTCCAACCAAATATATTCATAAGTTTTATAATCTGCCATACATTTCTCCTCAAATTTATTTATGTAGCTTTATTATAACATGCAATTTTAATGCCAATATATTTGCCCAATATATGTGCAATAATTGTTTAATTATAAAGCAAAAATATTTTACTGCACTTAATTAGTGCATATCAAGAAATATTTTGATCTTGGGGAAATGGATTTCAAGGTTTTCAAATGAATGGTTCCCTCCAAATGTTACATCCAGCACTGCACCCTGATAAAAATTAGTGGCAACCCTATAATCTAACTTTTCATCATGTGACTGCAATAAGATCATAAAATTCCTAGGGTACTTAATTACATTAATCTCTCTCCCCATTCGGTCGAGCAGATCTAACTGTTCCTGGGCTATGAAAAATTTTTTGCCAGTTGAGTAATTCTTATTCTCTCCAAGATATTCAGACATTTCCGCTGGTGGGATTACAGCAGGATTTATTCCCACACACTTTAAATTATATTTTTCAGAAAAATATGTTGCATAGAATCCACCAAGTGAACTTCCAATTAGTGCAGAAGGTGAGAATTCTTCAATGAGCTTGTCAATTTGCTGGACGGCATCAATGATATTATTTTCTATGTTTGGAATAATAATTTCTGTTTTTGAATAATTTTCGAGTATGTGTTTTTTTAGATGAAGAGCTTTTGTTGAATTTGCAGATGATGCAAAGCCATGAAGATATAAAATTTTAGCCATTCAAAAAATCTATTTCTTTTTTTTCAATTGCCCCGTGAATAAAAATATTTTCTAGCCATTCAGTTAGAATTTTATTCTGCTGAAATTTTTCATCTTCTGATTGAGAGAAGGGCGATCTTATAAAAAATGGAACAGGTTGCTCTTGTTGATACGAAATAACTTCTGCAAGGCTTGCATCAACATAAATATTAATTCTCAGAAGAATTTCAATAAGGGCTGAGTCTTCACTTAGGAGTTTTGCTTCTACCGAAAGTGTATGAGGCGTTCTTGAGATAACTAAAAATTCTGCCTTATTTTTCTTTCCGGAATACAAGAGATCAAATGAGTATTTATCTTTACTGAATCCAGATAATATTTTATTCAGCCTAGAAAAGTTAGCCGAGCATGTGGATAAATGATTGCTAGTTTTAAGAGTTTTAGTCATTTACTAAATCTTATAATTTTTATTAAAAGGTGTATAGGACTTGCAGGCCTCAATATAATTTTCAATTTGTTTTTTTTCTGATTTACAGAAATTGCTGACAGCATCACCAAAATCATCTTTTAAAAAATAATGAAATGAAGAATCTAGCTTTGGTTGAAAACCCCTTCTGATTTTGTGCTCACCCTGAACACCAGGATCAAAATTCTTGATGTCATTTTCAATACAGTACTCAATGCCCTGATAGTAGCAGCATTCAAAATGAAGATTCTTGACCTTTCTTAAGGCTCCCCAGTGTCTGCCATATAGTGTGTCTTGGCCTGCAAAGCATAGAGAGGCTGCTATCACCTCATCTTTATGATGCGCAAAAAATATTACAGGCTTAAGTATATGATTTGCGGTATTAATATTATAAAAAAATTCTTTAGTTAAATATGGATTTTGCCCTCTTTCAAAGTAAGTTTGCCTATAAAAGTTATAAAAAATATCCCAATCATTATTGTTTATCTCATCAAAATTCTTGCTCTTGAATTGAATGTCAGCATTTTGAATGCTCTTACGTTCCTTGCGAATTGTGGCTCTTTGTCGAGAGGTAAATATTGCAAGAAACTCATCAAAATCTTTAAAGCTATTGTTGTGCCAGACAAATCTATAATTAAACCGTTCAATAAAATTTTGATCTCTTAGAATTTTTTTCCCTACAGAGTTAGGAAATAATATGTGCCAACTTTCTACTTCTTCTTCTTTTAACAGATCAATGCATGAATCGATGAGCTGAATTTTTTTCTCATTATTTGGAGCTAAAATTCTTTCTCCTTCGCATGGAGTAAATGGTATTGCTGTTAAAAATTTTGGGTAGTAACTTCTTCCCGTTTGGTGGAGTGCATTTGCCCACTGTTGATCAAAAATAAATTCTCCATAACTATTCAACTTTTTATACAAAGGCAGAAAGCTATTTAATTTTCCATTTTCTAATTCTCCCAAGTGGTTCGGAATCCATCCAGTTTTTTCTGAAGCTGAATCACTTACTTCCATAGCTTGAAAGTATTCAAGATTCTCAAATGGATTGCTTGCAGAAAATGAAATTTGCATATCATCCAAGTTTTGTAAATTAACTTTTTGAATTTTAGGATTCATCTCGATGACTAAGCAACATAGCAAAAAATTGCTGTTATAAGAATTAATAGATTAGCCCAATGGTTATTTTTAAATGCTTCTAGATATTTTTTCTCGCTTGCAAGTTTTTGCTGATAAAGAAAAAATCCTCCCAGCATAATTAAACTTGCGAACCAAATTAACTCTAATTTATCGATGAGACCAATCGTACCTAAAAGTAAAATTGAGCAGATCTGGAAACAAGCAATAATTTTTAGTGTGTTTTTGCCCCACCATATTGGAGTTGAATTTATTTTTAAATCTCGATCATCTTCCTCATCACACAATCCATAAAATGAATCAAAGGCAATTGTCTGTGATGCAATTGCAAAAAATAAATATCCCATTGTTGGGTTGCTCAATTCTTCGGTCATGGCGTAAACAATTACCGTTGGATTGAATGTGAGTCCCAGAAATAATTGTGGCCCAATAAAAAATCTCTTAGTGAGAGGGTAAATCACAATCAAAATTGCAAATAGAATGCTGACCAGCATCGTATTAATATTTGTTAATGTTAGTAGGTAGATACTTGATGCTCCAAGACATATAAATAGTAGCCATGCTTCGGTTAAGGAGATTCTTTTGCTCGGAATTGGCCTAAATTTAGTTCTTTCTACGTTTCCATCAATATCTTTGTCCCATATGTCGTTAATAACACAGCCTGCAGAGCGAACCAGGATGCTGCCGATGATTACTATGCCTAGTTGCAGCAATGTAAAGTTGCCTTGAGTGCTAACAATTAATGTTAATAGCGCTGGCCACAGCAAAAGATATATCCCAATGGGTTTATCTATTCTCATGAGCTCAATGGCTGCTGTAATTTTTTGCATGACGCTACAAGAATACCTCCATAATGCTAAATGGATATTTATTGACTAAATAATTTGTTCTTCTCCCCCAAACAGCGTCTTTTTTATTAAATGTAAATTTTGCAAATTTACAACTCTGTTTAATAAAGAGTTCACTTTGAAATATCAATTCTCCAAGTGGTTTGCCTCCTATGGCTCCAAGTTCAGGGTAACCATAACGTGATGTAAGAAATGGAATAACGCTTTTTGCAAATACAACTGCTTTGTTATCTTTAAATAGTCTTACCTCTCTCACTCTAATTGGTTGGGGAAAAACATTAATTGCTCGATAGTCATCCAGGCTTGCTAATCGAATTCCATCTTGAAGAACCTCTAGCTTAAAAACTCCATCTGCTGAGATTTTTTGAGTAATGGATCCATCCTCAAGCAGCCATTGCAGAATGCTCTGATCATTTAAATGTATTTTTAATTCTGACTCAGAGAGCCATTTACTGATTCTTTTTGCATGCATGAATTAGATCTCTAAAATCTGATATTATAACTTGCTTAAATTTTCATTAACGTGACTTTTTAGTCCATTTAAAAAACTGAGAAAAAATATGGAATATAAAAAATGGGAATGCATCGTTTGCGGTTTAATATATGACGAAGAGTTGGGATGGCCAGATGATGGCATAGCTCCAGGTACAGCTTGGGATGATGTTCCGGATGATTGGTTGTGCCCTGATTGTGGAGTTGGTAAAGAAGATTTTGAAATGACTGAAATATAATGATAGATACGCCTACAAACCTTACAAGAAATATTCTTCTTGGTTTATTCTTAGGCTTTCTAGTTGGCTCTTTTCTTTACTACACAGATTTTTTTCCCAGTTCTTTTGACTCCTTTGTAGAGTTATATATTTTTAAAATGGGCGGAGAAATCTTCATGAATCTTTTGAAGCTTCTTGTGGTACCTCTAGTTTTCTTTTCTTTGGTAACAGGCATATCGTCATTAGGAAGCTCTCAATCTTTGGGATCATTAACCTTTAAAACAGTTGGTTTTTACCTCTTAACTACAGCGATTGCTGTGTCCTTAGCACTTTTAGCAGGGTCTTTCTTCCAACCAGGATCTAACTATAGTGCTGATATTGCTCTTGCAGCTCCAAGCTCCCTTCCTCAAGGTCAAGGCATATACTCAACTATCACAGGTATTTTCCCATCCAACATAATTCAAGCTATGGCTGATAACCAGATGTTAGCTATTGTCTTTTTCAGTATTTTATTTGGACTTGCCTTAAATAAGACCAATCATTTAACAGGAAACTTTAGCGAGTCTTTCGCAAAATTGAATACTGTATTTCTTCAACTCATTGTTATGGTTATGAGCTTTGCTCCAATTGGAGTCTTTTGCTTAATTGGAAAGTTTGTCATTGCAGATGGATTAGATATTTTTCAGGATGTATTGGCTTATGTTGTGCTGCTTATATCCCTACTTATATTCCACGCTCTTTTTACTTATTCCATTTTCCTAAAATTTATTGGTGGCCTTAGTCCAATCACATTCTTTAAAAAAATTAAAAATGTAGCTCTTTTTGCTTTTTCTACTTCATCAAGTGCAGCAACTATTCCGGTCACTCTTAAGACTGTGAATCAAGATTTGGGGGTCAACCAAAATGTTGCATCATTTGTGGTGCCTGTTGGAGCAACTATTAACATGGATGGCACAGCCATCATGCAGGGACTAGCAACTGTTTTCATTGCCCAGATGTCTGGGATTGATCTAACCCTCTTTCAATATGGGCAAGTAGTACTTTTAGCAGTAGCAACCTCTATCGGAACTGCAGCAGTTCCTTCGGCTGGGACGATAACTCTTATAATTATTTTGCAGCAATTCAATCTTCCTTTAGAGGCAATTGGAATTATTTTAGCTGTTGATAGGGTGCTGGATATGATTAGAACATCTGTAAATGTTACAGGGGATGCAGCCATAGCCTGTATAGTCGCAAAATCCGAAAATCAATTGGATGAAACTATTTTTAATTCACACAAATAATTACTAATAAATTTATATTTTATTTGTTAATATGAACCACTTTTTTAAAGGAGAAAGATAATGAATATATTAATTGCGCCAGCCCTTGGTGTTTTCGGATTAATAGTTGCTTTTATAGTTTTTAGTTTAGTTATGCGCTATTCAGATGGAACTGATCAAGTTAAAAAGATTGGTGATGAAATTCACAAAGGTGCAATGAAGTTCATGAAAACTGAATACACCTACTTATTAATATTTGTCAGTATATTAGTGGTATTGGTAGCAATGTTTATCTCGAAGGAATCAGCGATTGCAGTAATTGTTGGAGCTGCTTGTTCTTCCCTTGCTGGCTTTATAGGAATGTATGCAGCAACGAAAGCAAACGTTAGAACAGCAACTGCCGCTCAAGAAGATGGTGCTGCAGCGGCATTATCTGTTTCATTTTACGGTGGTTCTGTAATGGGACTATGCGTTGCCTCACTTGGACTTATTGGTTTGGGCGGGTTATTTTATTTTTTTAGTGTCGATCATGTGCACGCGTTAGAAGGCTTTGGAATGGGTGCATCAGTCGTAGCGTTATTTTCAAGAGTTGGCGGCGGTATTTTTACAAAGAGTGCTGATGTTGGCGCAGACTTAGTAGGAAAGATTGAAGCAGGCATACCTGAAGATGATCCCAGAAATCCAGGAGTAATTGCAGACAATGTTGGTGACAATGTTGGGGATGTTGCTGGCATGGGTTCTGATATCTTTGAATCCTATTGTGGCTCAATGATTGCTTCTATAGCCATCGCCTATACCTTTAAAGAGATTAATCCTGCACTATCTGCAGAAATGATGATGTTGCCATTAGCGCTAGCATCTATAGGTTTAGTAGCCTCGATTATTGGAATTATTATTGTTAAATTACAGGCGGCCAAAGCTCCTGCAAGCGCATTAAGATCTGGAACATTATTAGCACCAGCCATCTTTATAGCTATGGCTTATTTCTTTATATCCAGCCTTACTGAAGTGTCAATGAATGTGTGGTGGGCTGTAATTTGTGGTGCTGTTGGCGGAGTCTTGATAGGCCTTATCACAGAATATTATACTGGTGGAGAGCCTGTTAAAAAGATTGCTGAATCTGGTGAAACAGGTCCAGCAACTGTAATGATTTCAGGACTTTCTGTTGGTATGCAATCAGTAGTAATACCGATTTTAATCCTCGCAACTATCATCTTGATCTCAACAACTTTATCTGGTGTTTATGGTGTTGGAATTGCAGCAGTTGGCATGCTTTCAACGGTTGGTATTACCATGGCAATTGATGCGTATGGACCGGTTGCTGATAACGCTGGCGGCATTGCAGAAATGTCTGGCATGGGTGAAGACGTTAGAGAAATAACTGATTCATTAGACGAACTAGGTAACACAACAGCAGCCATTGGAAAGGGCTTTGCAATTGGAGCAGCTGCATTGGCCGCGCTTGCAATTATTTCAGCGTTCTCCGCAGTTGTTACACTGAATTTTGGAGATGCCTTTACCTTATCCCTTGGTCAACCTATCGTTCTTGTTGGAATGTTCATAGGAATCTGTATCCCATTTTTAATTTCTTCAATCACTATGACAGCTGTGGGCGATGCAGCTTTTGAAATGATCAATGAAATTAGAAGACAATTCAGAGAAATTGATGGTTTGATGGAAGGCACTGCTGATCCTGACTCTGAAAAGTGTGTTGAAATAGCCACTAAAGCAGCATTGAAAAAAATGATCCTTCCTGGTGTTATTGCAGTAGCAATGCCTCCATTAGTCGGTTTCACACTTGGAGCTATGGCACTAGGTGGAATGTTGGCTGGTGGATTATTGGGTTGTGTAGCCTTAGCATTATTTATGGCAAACGCAGGCGGGGCTTGGGACAATGCAAAGAAATATGTTGAGAAAGGTAACCTGGGTGGCAAAGGTTCAGATACTCATGCTGCTGTAGTGGTAGGGGATACTGTAGGAGATCCTTTTAAGGATACATCTGGCCCAGCCATGAATATCCTCATTAATGTTATGGCGATAGTCAGCTTAGTTATCGCTCCTTTACTAACATTGAATGGAATGCTTTAAGCAGACACTTACTTCGTAAGATTTAAAAGCCCGCGTAAGCGGGTTTTTTTTATGCATCGGCAAATGCAATGGATCCTGATATCCATCTGTTAATCAGCTGATTAGCAAGCTCAGGATCTTCATCGCAGATCACCTCAGCTACTTTTTTTGTGCCCATGAGGTATTGGCTATCTCTCACGAGATTCGTATATTTCATTGGCACAATCCCAGTTTGTTGAGCGCCCATAATTTCTCCAGGACCTCTGATTTCTAGATCCTTTTCAGCAATTTTAAAACCATCCTGTGTATCTACCAATACATCTAGTCTTTGAGAGGAAATTTCTCCTATTTTATCTTTGTGCAAAAGTATGCAAAAACTTTCTTTGCTTCCTCTTCCAATTCTTCCTCTTAATTGATGAAGTTGTGCAAGGCCAAATCTTTCTGCATTTTCGATTACCATGATATCTGCATCCGGTATATCTACTCCAACTTCAACCACAGTGGTTGAAACTAAAATAGATGTTTGACTATCTTTAAATTTTTGAATTTGTAGCTGCTTATCTTTGGCTGAAAGTTTTCCATGCAGGCATCCCACTTTTTGTTCCCCAAAGTATTCTTTAAGATCTTCATAACTTTCCATGACAGCATTTAAATCTAAGTTTTCTGATTCCTCTATGAGAGGACAAATCCAATATGCCTTACTTCCATTTTTAGTGGCCGCAAAAATTCTTTCAATTAATTTTGTTTTTCCACTAAGTGGGAGGCAGGATGTTTGAATTGGTTTTCTGCCAGGCGGCAATTCATCAATTATTGAAACATCCATATTGGCATAGACACTCATGGAAAGAGTTCTTGGAATTGGCGTTGCTGTTAATGTTAGTTGGTGTGGAGCAGAAATATCAGAATCATTTTTTTTTCTTAGAGCGAGCCTTTGATTTACTCCAAATCGATGTTGCTCATCAATAATGATGAGAGCGAGATTGGGAAAGCCTACACCTTTTTGAAATAACGCATGTGTACCAACAACCAAACGGATAGACATATCTTCAATATCCTGCAACAGTTTCTTTCTTCCCTTTGCTGTGGTGCTGCCGGTAAGTAGGGCAACCTTTGAAGCTTCTTTACCAAAAAAACTTTTAAGGCTTACAAAATGTTGTTCTGCGAGGAGAGTCGTAGGCGCCATGAATGCAACTTGAAAAGATGAGTCAATCGCTAAAGCCGCTGCCAGTGCCGCAACAACAGTTTTCCCAGAACCCACATCTCCTTGAACTAATCTCATCATTGGTACTTTTTGAGCAGTGTCTTCTTTAATTTCTGAAATCACTCTCTTTTGAGCATCGGTTAATTCAAAAGGAAAATTTTTAGTTACTTCTTTGTGCCATGACCCCACTTCAATCAAAGGTTCTGCATGATGTCTCTTTTGTTTTCTTTTCAAGAATGTCATACCAGCTTGAAATGCAATCATCTCTTCTTTTAGCAATCTCACCCTAGCTGGATGTGAGCCTCCTGGAAGAATATCGTCAATATCAGTTGCTGGAGCTGGATTATGAATCGCTTTTAAAGCATCAAGGATATTCATATCTAGCGAAGGGTCATACTTCTCTAAATTAAGAAAGTCATCATCAAAATCAAGTTTCTGTATGGCTGCCAGAATAAAATGACGTATTTTTTTTTGACCAATTCCCTTGGGCACCCTATACATAGGCGTTAAGGTTTCTTGTTCTGGTGACTGATCAGGCTGAACCATTTCATATTCTGGATGTATCATTTCTAATCCATACCTACTGAGACTAACTTTACCGAAACATACTAACTCAGCCCCAGCTTTTAACTGCCTTGCTTGGCTTGGGTGAAAGTAAAAAAATCTTATGTTGATAGGACTAGACCCATCCGTGCATTTTAAAACCATCATTTTTCTTGGTCTATATAGAGATTGAGAAGTCACTACCTTGACTGTAATAAGCTTTTCATCGCCAGGCACCAAATCTATGACTTGCGTTACATTTGTTCTATCTTGGTATCCTGATGGCAGATGAAAACAAAGATCACGTAGGTTAAAAATCCCATGAGAATTTAGTTTTTCAACAATAGAAGGACCAATTCCTTTTAATTGTTTTAGTTCAATATTAGCCACCTATGGATAATACTTTTAATATAAGCACTTTAGAAATATATATATGAAAAAAGTATTAATTATTGGTTATGGAGATATTGGGCAAAGAGTATCGAGGCTTCTCCCTGAGCATCAAATAATTGGTGTATCCAGAAATAACAATACGCAAGATCACAATACTTCATGGCATCAATGGGATTGGTTGTCTGGAAAATCATTAGAGCTATCCAATGTAGAAATATCAACCGTGATTGTCATACTTAAGCCAACATCTTTTGATGAGAATGGCTATCAGACTGGATACCTTAAAGCTGCTGAAATTATCATAAAAAATCTGAATCAGAGTTTGGATTATCAAAAATTAGTAGTAGTGAGTTCCACAAGAGTATATGGAGAAAAGAATGGGAGAGGCATTACCGAAACAGCTGCACCTCAACCAGATGATTTTAGAGGACATATCATCCTAGAGTATGAAAAAATAATGCGAGACCAGTCAAAGGTTGAGCCACTAATTTTAAGACCTTCTGGATTATATGACCCAAAGCAAAAATGGATGCAGAAGTTCATGAATAGCTTTGAAGCTAAGCAACACTCTTTGTCCTCAAAAGAATCTAATAGATTTGATCGCAATATCCTTGCAAAAATTATTTCAAACTATGTTGCCCAGAAAAAATTAGCAGAACTTTCTGGTATCTTTATTTGCAGTGAACCCCCTAAAATATTCTCCGAACTCTTTGCGGAACAATATCCTGACAAGAACTTTGAAGATTTTTTTATAGCCTCCAATCATTTGGGTAAATCATTTGATTTTCAAAAGCTAATAGCAAGCAATTTAATGGGATAATATTTAAAAAATACAAAGGAACAATATGTTTTACAGCATGACAGGTTATGGAAATGGAACGGCAGCTTCAAGAGATCTAGAAGTTTTATGCGAGATTAAATCTGTAAACAATCGATTCGTGGAAATCTCTTTTAGGGGCTATAGCGTCCCCAACGAATTTGAAGAATATATTAAATCTCAGATTAAAAAAAAGTTTTTACGTGGCTCGTTCGAAATAAAAATTAATGATAACTTTCAATCTGAACATGAATATGAGATTAATCAGCAGAGCTTAAAAAATCTTAAGGATTCCCTGAAGTCCTCCAAAGACTTTAATAGTAGTGATTTGAGATTAAGTGATTTAAAGGATATCCCAGGACTTTTGGTAGTCAAAACGTCTAAAAAAGATATCTCGAGCCTAGGTAAAAAAGCTTTAAATCTTGCAATTCAAAACTTATTTAATTCAAGAGCAATTGAAGGAGAGAAGATTGAGAAAATTGTCTCAAGCAAGCTTTCATTTTTAATTAAAGCCCACCTTAAGCTCACTCGATCGGCCCCAGCCTTACTCCAGCATAGAATTAAATCAATTAAGAAAAAATTAATTCAAAAAAATCTTAATCTTCAAACAGATGATATATCAAATGAAGTGTCTGTCATCGCGTTAAAACATGACATCGCAGAAGAGCTGGAGAGAATCAGTTTTCATATTGAGTCATTACAGAAATTATTTAAATCAAAAGATGCTCACGGCAAAAAAATGGACTTTATTCTGCAGGAATTATTTCGTGAGGTGAATACGCTCTCTGTTAAAATTGAAAAACCAGATCTTAAAGATTTAGCATTAACAATGAAGCTTAAAGTAGAAGAGCTAAGAGAACAGGCGCAAAACTTAGAGTAAATGAAAAATTCAAATCTCTTTTTGATATCGGCTCCTTCGGGCACAGGAAAATCTACTTTGATTAATTCAGTGCTCGACAGGGCGCATAAATCAAAATTTCCACTAGAGCTATCTATTTCATACACCACTAGAAAGCCTCGCGTTGGCGAAACTGATAGCGATCATTATTTCTTTATCTCTCCTGAGGAATTTGCCAGAAAAAAAGAATCTAGTTTTTTTCTTGAGCATGCAGAGGTTCATGGAAATTGGTATGGGACTTCAATAGAATTTGTTCAATCTAAATTAGCCAATGGAATCAGCTTAATTCTTGAAATAGATGTTCAGGGTTACAGGCAAATTAATAGCTTATCGCTCGCATATGAATCGATTTTTATTTTGCCGCCATCGATTCAAGCATTGGAAGAGCGAATTAAAAAGAGAGGAGACAATGACCTTGCCTCTATCAATTTACGCTTGGAAAATGCTAAAAAGGAATTAATTTGCGCAAGTGAATATGCAAACATGATTATTAATGACTCATTTAAGGATGCAGCAGACACTCTTTATCAAATTATTACCCAGGAAAAGGCGATTATTGAGCCAAATGACAAAGAACTTGAACAGTTTTTGGCTAAGCTATTGTCTTCTTAGGCAAATAAACACTAAAATACGCCCTCGGAGTAAAAACACTATGGCAAGAATTACAGTAGAAGGTTGTTTAGATAAAGTTGCAAGTCGATTTGAATTGATTTTGTTGGCCTCAGGGCGAGCTCGTCAACTCTCAACAACAAGCAGAGAACCAATGGTTGAGTGGGAAGACGACAAACCAACGATCGTTGCTTTAAGAGAGATAGAAGAAGGCTTGATTACCAAAGAAATTTTGGACAAAACATTAGAAGAAGACTTGTTGTTAGATGAATTTGCAATTGATCGGCAGAAACCGCAAGACGAATACATCGGTTAATGTTATTCCTGGAGCTTTTGATTGAGTGACAGGACTGTCTCAAATACTCCTTTATTAGATTTTTCTGATAAAAAATTACTTCAACCTATCCCATCCGGTCTTTATGAACTTGCAAGTTCATATTTCACCAATACTGAACTAGACCTTCTGCAAATAGCTTATAGCGTTGCAAGCGAAGCTCACAAAAATCAATTCAGGCAAGAAGGTTCTCCGTATATTACTCATCCTGTTGCAGTAGCATCAATACTGCTCGAACTTCATTTAGATATAGAAACTGTCTGTGCAGGGTTAATGCATGATGTGCTCGAAGACAGCGTCATTAAAAAATCTTATCTTGAGAAATTATTTGGCAAGGAGACTTTAATCATTGTTGACGGTGTTAGTAATTTAAATAAATTAGATTTTGATAGCCTTGAGGACCGCAATGCAAATAATTTACAAAAGATGGCCTTAGCTATGTCAAAGGATGTTAGGGTCATCATCGTTAAATTATGCGATCGTTTGCATAACATGAGAACTATTGAATTTCTGCCAAGAGAAAAGCAGATTAGAAAATCTATTGAGACACTAGAGCTTTATGGGCCAATAGCAATTCGTGTTGGCATGCAAGACATAAGAGTTGAGTTAGAAGACCTTGCATTTAAATGCTTACACCCGATGAGAGCTCGGATGCTAGAATCAGCTATCGCAAAGGCAGTTGGCGGAAGAAAACGAATAGTATCTAAGTTACGCAAGCAATTTAAGTACTATCTAAAAAATAATAACATCTTGGCCACAGTTAAAGGCAGACAGAAATCTCTTTATAGTATTTATTCTAAAATTAAACATAAGAAGAAACCTTTCTCTGAAATACTTGATGTATTTGCCTTTCGAGTAATAGTTAATTCTGTGGACGATGCATACAGATCATTAGGCATTATTCATAATGTCCACAAACCAATTGAACAAAGGTTTAAAGATTACATTGCCATCCCTAAATCTAATGGATATCAAGCGATACATACATCGTTAATTGCTCTTGATGGCATCCCTATAGAAGTACAAATTCAAACTAAAAGCATGGAGACCATTGCAGGTAATGGCATTGCTGCACATTGGTCCTATAAGACAAAAGATCAGATTAGCTCCGAATCGATGGGTGCAAAAAAATGGATAGAGAGCTTTACTGACTTAAATAAGGCTTCCATAGATACTAACGAGTTTGTTGAGGCGCTCAAAACAGACTTAGTCTATGACGAGGTGTATGTTTTTACACCAAAAGGTAGAATTGTGAATCTAAAATCAGGATCTTCGCCAATTGACTTTGCATATGAGCTTCACACTGAGCTTGGCAATCATACGATTGCATGCAGAATTAATAGAAAATATGCTCCTTTGAATATTCAGCTTGAAAGCGGCCAATCAGTAGAAATCATAAGATCCGATGAGCAAGAAGTTAGCCCAGATTGGCTAAACTTTGTAGTAACCAGTAAGGCGCGCTCATCTATCCGATCAGCGTTGAGAAGTCAAAAGACTTCTCAATCAAGAAAAGCTGGAAAGCTAATGTTGGAATCAGAACTAAAGAGAGGAGGAGTCAGCCTTGCAGAATATCCGCGTAATACATTATCTAGAATTTTAGAGGTAATAGGAGCGAAATCTCTTAGCGCATTATTAACAGATCTTGGTTCTGGAAAGAAAACGGGTGTGCTGGTAGCCGAAAGATTTTTTGAAGGATTAAATATCTCCAAAGGTAAATCCATCAGCATTCAAGCCATGGTTCTTGCAGACCATCAAATTGAAGGAGTGTCTGTTATTTATGCTAAATGTTGCATGCCAATACATGGCGATCCAATTACTGCTCATTCAGATACAGATAGAGGCATAGTGGTCCATCATTCAAGTTGCAGGCAAGTAACTCCTCACAGAAGTAATACTCTATCAGCAAGATATTTAGCTGCAATCTGGGGAACAAATAAAATCGAGAGGCACTACATCGGCCACCTCAAAATTCATGCAGAGGATAGGCCGGGTATTCTGGCAGATATTGCATCCGCATTTACAAAAGCAAATCTCAATATCGTAAATATTAATAGCAGAGACATTGATGCAAAAATTATAGAATTTATTGTAGAGGCAGAAGTATTAAATACAGAGTCCTTGAGAAAATTAATGATAAAATTAAGGTCTCTAAAGTACGTAACCAGTTGCTCAAGAATTATTAATGACACCAAATCAAAAAATGAAAAAACCAATATTTACAAGTAAAGCACCGGCTGCAATAGGACCATACTCTCAAGCAGTTCAATGGGGCGATGTAGTTTTTATTTCTGGACAGATTCCCTTGAATCCTGAAAATGGGCAATTAAATAATGCTACGTTTGAAGATGAGACTAACCAAGTCTTAGATAACCTTGAAGCTATATGCCAAGAAGCTGGAGGTACTCTAGATCATATTCTGAAACTCACCATTTATTTAACCGATCTTTCTAAATTTGATGTAGTCAATTCAATAATGGCTTCTAGATTCTCTGAGCCGTTTCCTGCAAGAGCAACTGTAGAGATATCGAAGTTACCCAAGGAAGTCAGCATTGAGATGGATGCAATTTTATCCATTACAATTTAATGTCTCAAAACCTTCTAAATCTTGCCCATCTAAAAGAACAAGATATTCTAAAGTTAATTGAGCTTGCCAATAACTTTAAATCTGAGGATTTAATTGAATATAGGCATGAAAATCTTTTCCCTGATAAAAAGGTCGCATCTATCTTTTGTGAACCAAGCACTCGGACAAAATTATCTTTTGAGATGGCTGCTTGCAATCTAGGGGCAAAGTTCATAGATTTCAATATTGAGAATTCTTCTATTCAAAAAGGTGAAACGTTAGAAGATACAATTGAAGCAATGCTGTTGATGGGGATTGATTTATGTATCTTGCGACACTCTGATTCTATTATTCACGATCTAGCCAAAGCATTTCCTGAGATGCAATTTATCAATGCGGGCGAGGGTTCAATAGCTCATCCATCCCAAGCTCTGCTTGATTTGATGACGATACAAGAATCTAAAGATACATTTAAAGATTTACAAATTACTATTGTTGGTGATTTAGATCATTCGAGAGTTGTCAGCTCTTTTTTAGAAGCCATTCAAATTGTTGGCTATAAGAGCATTACCTTCTGCGGTCATCCAGATCTTTGCAAGACCTTTCTTGAGAATCCAGTTGGCAATTTTGAACCCGAATTAAATATAGCACTTCAAGATGCCGATGTGGTCATTGCCTTGCGAATACAGAATGAGCGCTTAACTGAGAAACTCTCCATTAGCGCTTCTGATTATGTGGAGCGTTATCAAATTAACGTTGACTCTCTTCAAGTAGCATCACCCGATATGATTCTTCTTCACCCAGGCCCAGTAAATTTTGGAATTGAATTAAACAAAGATGTTTCTGCTCTAGAGAACTGTAAGGTTAAAAATCAGATTTTTAATGGAGTTGGAATGAGAATGGCAATTTTGACTAAGCTTTTCTCTCAAGCATAATCTTTTTAATCGTTTCAACCGTGTTGATGGTTGTTTGATCAATTTCAATATTAATTAAATCCCCTTTTTTCATTTTTTGAAAGTTTGTTACCTTAATTGTTTCGGGTATGAGATGAATATTAAACGATGATTTAAAAACCTTTCCGATGGTTAAGCTGCATCCATTCAATCCAACATAACCCTTGTAAAATAAATATTCCATCAGTGATGCTGGTGGTTGAATTCTTAAATCCTTAGTTTGACCTCGATCATTTATGCTCTTTATGACACCAACACCATGAATATGGCCAGATACTAAATGACCACCAATTTCAGTGTTTGCTTTCATGGATCTCTCTAGATTTACCTTATTGCCTTTGCTTAGGAGTTTGAAGTTTGTCTTCTCTAAAGTCTCAGTAATGACATCAAATTCTAATAAATCAGTCGCTCCTTTTTTCGCTGTTAAGCAGACCCCATTGACTGCAACACTGGCTCCACGTTTGAGATTTTTAGAGAAACCTGCAGGTGCCTTAATCGTAATCGAAGCATAGTCGACATTATTTTTAATTTTATTAATATATCCTTGACCTGCAACAATACCTGTAAACATTATGCTCCCCAGGTTTCTCTGTAGCCTTCAAGCTGATCTTGATAAGAATGAAATAGACTATTGTGCTTAGAAAATTGAATCAATGCATCTAGATTAACAATCGATTCGATAACAATCCCAAAATCTCTCTCCAGTTCAGATTTGGCCGAAAGATCGCCTATGCCTTTCTCTTGCCTATCCAATCCAACAATAAATAATTTTGGATTTGCATTCAGCCCTTTAATTAAATCAATAGATTCTCTGGCTGCAGTTCCCGCGGATAGCACGTCATCAATAATCATGACATCACCATGAGGTGAAGCTCCAATAATACTGCCACCTTCGCCATGATCCTTAATTTCTTTTCTATTAAATGATAGAGGAAATGATCGACCTTCCTGACTATATTTCATAGCAATTAATGATCCTAAAAAGATACCTTTGTATGCAGGCCCATAAATACAATCAAACTTTAAATTGAGACCTTCAATGACCTCAAAGTAACATGATGCTAATTGATCTAGACTGCAACCATTAAGCATTTTTGCTGCATTAAAAAAATAAGGGCTAGAGCGACCGGACTTAAGTGTGAAGTTACCGAATTCTAATGCTTGTGATTCTAGGGCTAAATCAATAAAACTTACTTGATAGTCTTTTAGCTCAGGCATGATTTTTGAATTTCTATAATGTCTTTAATGCCATCTGATGCGATAGCGAGCATTTGATCAAGCTGTTCTTTGGTGAAGGGGTGAATTTCAGCTGTACCTTGCACCTCAATGATGCCACCACTCTCTGTCATCACTACATTTAAATCTGTTTCTGCTGAACTGTCTTCTTCATAATTTAAATCCAGTAATGGCTCTCCATCTTTCAAGCCAATAGATACAGCTGCGACATATTCTTTTATTGCCCGATGATCTCCATGTGAATTTTTAATAGCTTCAAATAAAGCAACGCATGCTCCCGAGATAGAAGCAGTCCGTGTTCCACCGTCTGCTTGAATGACATCACAATCAACGCTAATGGTTTTATCTTTTAAAAACTTTAAATCTACAGCTTGTCTTAATGATCTGCCAATCAACCTTTGAATTTCCATAGTTCTTCCACTTTGCTTTCCTCGAGCAGATTCTCTATTCATTCTGCTATGAGTCGATCTCGGTAGCATTCCGTATTCAGCTGTAATCCAGCCCTCATTAGATCCACGCATCCATCTTGGTACATGATTTTCAATGGTTGCAGTACAAATGACATGTGTATCACCAAATTTAACTAATGCAGAGCCTTCCGCATGCTTATTCACCCCTATTTCTATTTCAATAGGCCTCATTTGATTTTCTTGTCTATTATTGATTCTTGTCATGGACATATTATATCTCTTTAAATGGTTTTATAATTCTGAAAGAGAGGAAAATCTACTATGAAAAATATTTTACATTTATC
>Ga0233444_10002894_pt1 | contig 17531 bp, 15 predicted proteins | sample SI_124_October20_6_FD_182792 | JGI IMG/M metagenome (GOLD analysis project Ga0233444, IMG submission 182792) | Seawater microbial communities from Saanich Inlet, British Columbia, Canada - SI_124_October2016_10_MG | ecosystem: Environmental > Aquatic > Marine > Inlet | place: Canada: British... | reverse complement strand
TTCCTAAAAAACCATCAGGCTGATTTTCTGAAATTCTTTTAAATATAATTTCTGAACCATGATTATTAAAGCCTAATCTATTAATTAATGCTTGATCCTTCTCTAGTCTAAATATTCTTGGTTTTGGATTTCCTAACTGTCTTTTAGGTGTTACCGTACCCACTTCAATAAAACCAAATCCAAACTTAAATAAAGAATTGTAAACTTCAGCGCTTTTATCAAAACCGGCAGCTAGGCCAATAGGATTAGGCAACTTCTGATTAAATAATTTTGTTTCTAACATTTCCTCTTCGGCAACATCAAAGAAGCTTTTAGGTAAAAAATTTGCTTTTAGTGATTTAATTGCTAAATCGTGAGCCACTTCTGGATCAAGTGAAAATATGTAAGGTCTTAAAATAGAAAACATTAATTATTTTATCTTTTCATTAATTAATTCAATTGTTTCATTAAGTCCAAAGAAACTTATAAAATAACCCATTCTTGGACCATTTTCTTCACCAAAGACGACTTCATAAATAAGTTTGAACCAATCTCTTAAGTTTTTTTCGTATCCATTTTCTTTTCCAATTGAATATACAAAAGTTTGTATTTCTTCAGGTTTTAAAGACTGGTTGATTTCTTTTAATTTAAGAACTAAATTTTCTAATGCCTTTTTTTCTTCAGAATTTGGTTTTTTAAATTTTTTATTTGGCTCAACCTTATCTTTAAAATAGTTAATAGCATACTCAGTTAATCCATCTAAAATAGGATAGTCACTAGGTTTTATTTCGTTGTGAAATTTATTTATAAATTTCCATAAAATTTCTTTGTTGTCTGCATTACTTGATCCAACTAAATTTAATAGCATTGAAAAAGGCATTACTATTTTTTCTTTAGGAGGTTTACCGTTATGAACATGCCATGCTGGATTTAAAATTTGATCTTTATCTTTTTGATCAGGAAACTTTTCTATAAAAGATAAATATTCATCAACTGTTTTTGGAACTACTTCCGAATAAAGTTTTTTTGCTCTTTTTGGATTTGGATACATATAAAGTGATAAACTCTCTGGTGAAGCATACCTAAGCCATTGTTCAATAGAAATTCCATTTCCTTTCGATTTTGATATTTTTTCGCCCTTTTCATCTAAAAATAATTCATAAGCAAATCCATTAGGAGGGGTTTTACCTAGCGATCTACAAATTTTATTTGATAATATTGCGCTTTCAGTTAGATCTTTTCCATACATCTCAAAATCAACATCAAAAGTAAACCACCTCATAGCCCAGTCGACTTTCCATTGCAATTTACAGTTTCCGTCTAAAATTTTTGTTTCTATTTTTTTACCATTATTATCAAAAACTACTTTTCCTGTTTTTTTATCCATTTCTATTAGTGGTATCTCCAAAACTTTTCCTGTTTTTGGGCATATCGGTAAAAAAGGAGAATATGTTTTTCTACGTTCCTCTCTCAAGGTAGGAAGAATAATATTCATAATTTCTTCGTATTTTTCTAAAACTCTCAATAATGAATTATTAAAAACACCGCTCTTATAATTTTCAGTTGAGCTTTTGAAGATAAATTTAAAATTAAATTTATTGAGAAATTTTTTGAGCATTTCATTATTGTGTTCTCCAAAACTATTAAATTTATTGAATGGGTCTGGTATAGAAGTTAGAGGCTTGCCTAGATTGTCCTTTAAAACTTTATCATTAGGTATATTTTCAGGTACTTTTCTAAGTCCATCCATGTCATCAGAAAATGTAATTAATTCATGATTAGTTTTTTGAATGTGATTAAGAGCATTAATCATCATTGATGTTCTTGCAACCTCACCAAAAGTTCCTATGTGAGGCAATCCACTTGGTCCATAACCTGTTTGAAAAGTTACCTTATCTTTTTTGGTAATTATCTCTTTTCTATCTTTTAGAAGTTTTCTTACTTCTACAAAAGGCCAGGATGAGGTTGTTTGAACTAAGTCGTTATCAAGCATAACTATGGTTTATTAAATTTTATAGGTAAAATACAGATATAATAGCATGATATTAAGTTGAATTTTGAATCAATTTTAATAATCTCACACTTAATGGTTACTAACAAAACTGTCTTTTTTTTAATCGGAATATTGTTGATTGTGCTTGGAGCCTCAATGCTAGCACCATATTTGATACAAGTAATGTATGAAGAAAATAGTCACAGTTTCTTTTCATCTTCCTTTGTTACAATATTTATAGGAATACTATTTGTTTTAGGCAATTTAGAGAAAGAATTTAAATTAAACTTAAGACAAACATTTTTATTTTCCACACTTGCGTGGCTTATGGTTGCTATTTTTGGAAGCTTGCCTTTTTTATTTTCTGAAAATGAATTTACTATAAGTGAGGCTTTTTTTGAGAGTATGTCAGGTATTACTACCACGGGGGCGACTATAATATCTGATTTAGATAATAGTCCTAAAAGTATTTTGCTGTGGAGAGCAATTATGCAGTGGTTGGGAGGAATAGGTATAGTAGTTATGGCAATTACAATTTTACCACTACTGAAAGTAGGTGGTATGCAATTATTCAAAATGGAAGGACCAGATACAACTGAAAAAATCTTACCACGTACTATTGAAGTTGCAGCTATTATTATTTCAACCTACGTTGCTTTGACTTTTTTTTGTGGATTATTTTATTGGATATTCGGTATGACAATCTTTGATAGCGTTTGTCATGCAATGACTACTATCGCTACTGGAGGTTTTTCAACACATAATGACTCTATAGGTTTTTTTAAAAATTCTAATATAGAAATCGTTGCAAGTATATTCATCATACTTGGTAGTATACCTTTTATTTCATATTTAAAATTTTCCCAAGGAAATAGAAACATTTTTTTTAATGACGTTCAAATAAAAGGGTTAATTTATTTACTGGTTGTTTCAATAACAATAATGTTCATATATTTATTATTTATTAATTTTGAAAGTAGTTTCATAGATAAAATTAGAATTTCTTCTTTTAACGTTATTTCGATATTATCTGGCACAGGATATGTAACTGATGATTTTGGGCTATGGGGGAAGTTTTCTTTAGTTTTTTTTTTATTTTTAATGTTTATCGGTGGTTGTGCGGGATCAACAGCGTGTGGGATTAAAATTTTTAGACTACAAATGTTATTAATTTTTTTAAGAGATCAAATTAAAAAGCTTATTTATCCTAATAGTGTAATAATTACTAAATATAATAATCAAAAAATTTCAAATGATTTTATAAAATCTGTAATTATATTTATTTTTACTTTTTTATTCATCTTTCTAATTATAGCTATGCTGTTATCAATCAGTGGTTTAGATTTTATTACTTCTATTTCTGGTGCAGCAAGTTCAATATCAAACGTTGGTCCTGGGCTTGGTGAAATGATTGGCCCTAATGGAAATTATAAAGCTCTTCCAGATTTATCTAAATGGATCTTAGCAGCAGGAATGCTGCTCGGGAGATTAGAATTGTTTGCAGTATTGGTTCTTTTTTTTCCATCTTTTTGGAGAAACTAAAATATGGAAATAATTAAAAAACAATCATTAACTGAGACATTCTCAATTTATTTTGATCGAAGAATGATTAAAATTTTATTACTTGGAGCTATAAGTGGTTTCCCCTGGGTTATCATTGGAAGCAGTTTAAGTCTTTGGTTAAAAGAGGATGGACTAAGTCGAAGCACTATTGGTTGGGCTGGTTTAATTTTTGCAGTTTACGCTTTTAATTACCTTTGGGCTCCAATTATAGACAAAGTAAGAATCCCTTGGCTAACAAACAAGATTGGCCATAGGCGCGCCTGGATAGTCTTAATGCAAACAATTATTTTGCTCTGTTTGATTTGTTGGAGCTTAATAAATCCGACTATAAATTTGGCATTAGTAATTAGTATAGGTTTAATCATCGCCATTGCTTCTGCTACTCAAGATATAACTGTTGATGCATTAAGAATTGAACAAATTGGTGAGCATGAAGGAAAGTCAATGCAAGCAGGCGCTGCAATGGCAGTAGTAGGATGGTGGACAGGTTATAAATTGGGTGGTGTAGTTGCTTTAAATGCTGCAGAATTTTTTCAAAGTATAGGATTTGAAAATTACTGGCAAATTACCTTTTTAATTTTAGGTATTGTAATAATAGCCTGCAATATTGGGTTATTGTTTATAAAAGAAGCTCAGTCAACTGCCAGAAGTTTATCGCAAGAGCAAGCGGATAAATTGATTGAACAAAAACTAGGAGCTTCAAATATAATAACTAAATCAGTTGCCTGGATTACAGGGACCGTAGTTGGACCAGTATCAAGTTTTTTTAAAAAAAATGGCTTCAATATTGCCCTAGCCATACTCGCATTTATTTTTCTTTTTAAAATTGGTGAAGCTTTTTTAGGGAGAATGTCAGTTATCTTTTATAAAGAAATTGGATTTACTAAATCAGATATTGCGCTGTATTCTAAAGGTCTTGGGTGGATTACTACTATAATTTTTACTCTTTTGGGAGGGCTGTTTGCAATTAGATCTGGGGTAATTAAAGCTATGTTTGTTTCGGGAATTTTGATGGCATCTACAAATTTTTTATTTTCTATCTTAGCTTGGTCCGGAAAATCAGAATTATTATTTGCAATAGCTGTAATATTTGATGATATGGCTGCCGCATTTGCAACTGTAGCTTTTGTTGCTTTTATTTCAATGCTTGTAGATAGAACTTATACGGCAACTCAATATGCTTTACTTGCTTCTATTGGGACTGCTGGAAGAACAACGCTCGCTGCATCCTCTGGCGCTTTAGTTGATTGGTTAAATGGAGACTGGGGTATCTTCTTCATTCTCACTGCAATTATGGTAATTCCTTCATTAATATTTCTTTACATAATTAAAGATAAAATAAATTTAAATGACTAAATATTTTACTAACAATTTTTCTGTCATAAATTTACAAAAGAAACCCTCTCGTAAATCTGAAATTGTAACGCAAATGATATATGGAGAAAGTTTTTCTATTTTAAAAAAAAATAATAAATGGCTTAAAATTAAAATTAAAGAAGATAATTATAAGGGTTATATTCAACGTAAAAATTATCCAGAATATTTAAAGCCTTCTCATAAAATAAATAAATTAAAAGCTGAAATTTACAAGTCACCCAATAAAAAAACAAGAATTAATGAATTAACTTTTGGTTCAAAAATAAGAATTTTAGATAAAAAAAATAATTTTTATAAATTTACCAAAGGATGGATTAATAAAAAGGACGTATCATTAATTTCATTTAAAGAAAAAAATTATTTCAAAAAAATTAATATTTTTAAAAATACAAGATATAAATGGGGAGGAAAATCTTTTAAGGGAATTGATTGTTCAGCTTTAATACAAGTTTGTTTAAATTTTAATAATAAATATTGTCCTAGAGATGCTAAAGATCAGGTAAAATATTTTAAAAAAAATATTAAATTAATTAATATTAAAAAAAATGATATTATTTATTGGAAAGGCCATGTCGCTGTTGCATTAAATAATAAAAGATTAATTCACGCTTATGGGCCAATGAAAAAAACTGTAATAATGGGAATTGATCAAACAATAAAAAAAATAAATAAAACTGCTAATTTAAAAGTGATTGCAATAAAAAGGCTATAAGAAACAAGAGGTAGTTTCAGTCTCCCTCCACTACCTCTTAAAATTATTATATAAGATTCGATGATTTAATTTAAGACTCTTTTAGGTTGCATGTGGATATTAAAGCTAAATCTACTTTAATATTTTTCTGTATGCAAAAATCACAGCAAAAACAATTATTAAAGCTGCAATCCCTTGTTCACCTAGAGCATTAAGTAAATTAATCAAATTCTTAGTAACTTGAGAGCCAAAAAAAGCAACATTTGGACCAAAAACTATTTCTGCAATTACTGAAACTGCTAGCAATAAAATACCAAGTTCTAAAAATTTATTTAAATATTTTGTTAATGTAGAAACCCAATTAAGCATAATTATTCCTTTTTAAAGCCACCCTAAATACTGATATAGGGTGGCTATTGTTAAAAGCTATTTCGAGGGAAGTAGCTTTATCTTATTATTACTTAAACAAGTTTAGAATGATAATAGCTGCAATTAATCCAACTATTCCGGCATCACCTAAAGATTGTACTAAACCAATAATGTTTCCTGCTATTTCACCTACAAATGGAACGTTTCCACCTAGTAGACTTACAGCAATACCTAACGCTAGTAATGAAACCACTACTTTTGTTAAGCTGTCAAACATTGAAGTTAATCCTGAGATTGCTTTCATGTTTTCCCCCTTTTTTATTAATAAAAATCGAAGCGAATTTGATTCGTTTCGAATTAAGTACTTGTATCACCCAAACAGCCTGTAAGCAGTAAAAAAGCTATATGTAGACTCATAATGATCAATTTTATCGACATTTAGTGGTATTAAGTGCTCATTATGACTCTTTGAGATTGGCGGAGAGAAAGGGATTCGAACCCTTGAAACGGTTGCCCGTTTACACGCTTTCCAAGCGTGCGCCTTCAACCACTCGGCCACCTCTCCATTAAAATTCACCAATTAATTTAACAAATCTATCGATGAACTCTTTATTGGTTGGCAATTTATTTTTTCTCATATCTTTTTGAATTTTCTTATAATTTTTTTTGATATTATTTAAAGTTCCAAGCAAACTTAAAAAGTTTCTTTTTGTCACAAATATTCCTTTTTTATCTCCAATTACATGCTTTATATCATCAAATATAATTACGGGTCTTCGTCTAGCTAATGCTTCAAGCAATACCATGGGGTGTCCCTCGGTAAAAGAAGGTAAAATAAATATGTTGTGGTCATCATAATATTTGATTAATTTAATTTTATTATTTTGGGTAGCGTGAATATTAATATTGCTTTGATTAATGCCGTAAAATTTCCCCTTTTCGGCTCCAACTATTGTGAGAAATATATCTCTTTTGTTTCTAATTAATTCTGCTAATGAATAGATTCCTTTTTCCACTCTTACTCTTCCCACATAGAGTAATTTAAAATCTTTTATTTCGGTATTTTTTGGCTGCCTCAACCACGTAGAATCTAGTTGAGATGGACTTAAAACTTTGCCTTTTTTTTCTCTAAGAATGTAATGTCTACAACTTATTAAATGGGAAATTGCTGCTGAAATACTAAACATTAAGTGATAAATAATAGGTCCAATTTTTCCTAAAATAGCTTTATACTCTCCATATCCATCACTTCTTAGATAAATTATTGGTTTTTTACCTAGTAATTTAATAAGTAAAGCAACCAAAAATGTATAAGGTGAAATAGAAATTATTAAAAATTTAGCATTTTGATCTTTTGAAGCTGCTATTGCGGATGAAACGTAAGAAATTATATTATTAAATATTTGAATTTTTTTTATTTTTATTTCATGTGATCTTTTAATAACAGATTTTCTTCCAAAAAGATTTATTTCAAAATTTTTATTTAAACCTTCAGGAGTCGATTTAAGATCCAAGTTATCACAATAAAATTTGTTATCTTCGAAATGAATACTTTCATTCGAAAAAATGAATAATTTTTTTTTCATCTTTAGTCTTTATTTATTTTTAAAACTCCAATAAATGCTTCTTGTGGAATTTCTACTTTGCCAAATTGTTTTGACCTTGCTTTACCTTTTTTTTGTTTTTCTAAAAGTTTTCTTTTTCTATCAGTCGCTCCTCCACCATGAATTTTAGTTAAAACATCTTTTTTAAAACCTTTTATAGACTCTCTGGCAACTATTTTTCCTCCAATTGCTGCTTGAACAGGAATCATAAAATTGTGTCTTGGTATCAAATCTTTCAATTTTTCGCAAACTTGTCTTCCAGTAGTTTGAGCAAAATTTTTATGAATAATCATTGCTAATGCGTCAACTGGTTCAGCATTAACTAGAATGCCAAGTTTAACTAAATCTCCTTCTCTATAATTAGAAATTTCATAGTCAAAACTAGCATAGCCACTTGAAATAGATTTTAATTTATCATTAAAATCAAATACGACTTCATTAAGTGGTAGATCATATGATAAAACTGCTCTTTTACCTGAGTAACTTAAATTTGTTTGAATTCCTCTTTTATCCTGACAAATTTTTATAATTGATCCTAAGTATTCATCTGGAGTTATAATAGTAGATTTAATCCACGGTTCTTCTATTTTTTCAATTTGAGAAGGATCTGGCATATTAGATGGATTTTGCAAATCTAAAACATCACCTTTGTTTTGATGTACTTTGTAAATAACTCCAGGTGTTGTCGTGATTAAATTCACATCAAACTCTCTTTCAAGTCTTTCAATAATAATTTCTAGATGTAGTAGACCTAGAAAACCACATCTAAAACCTAATCCTAGGGCACTTGATGACTCTGGTTCATAAGAAAAGCTAGAGTCATTGAGCTTTAGTTTTGCTAATCCATCTTTTAATTTCTGGTACTCAGAGCTATCAACTGGAAAAAGACCACAAAATACAACAGGTTTACTAGGTTTGAAACCTGGAAGAGGTTTATCGATTGGATCATTAGCGTCACAAATTGTATCTCCAACTTTTGTCTCTGAAAGAGATTTAATGCCTGTAATTATAAATCCAATCTCTCCTGAACTCAGTTCTCTAATATCCGTGGGTTTAGGGGTAAACACACCTACTTTTTCTACTATGTGCTCTAGATTATTGGACATTAATTTAATTTTCATGTTTTTTGTTAACTTGCCATTAATGATTCTAACTAAAATAACTACACCTAGATAACTGTCGTACCAACTATCCACTAGCAAACATTTTAATTTTTCATCAATAATCCCATTTGGAGCAGGTAATTTGTTTATAATTGACTCTAAGATTTCATCGATTCCTTCTCCTGTTTTACCAGAACAAGAAATTGCATTGATTGTTTCTATCCCCACAACTTCTTCAATTTCTTTTTTAGTTTTTTCAATATCTGAAGCTGGTAAATCTATCTTGTTTAAAATTGGTAATACTTCATGGTTTATTTCTAAAGCTTGATAGACGTTTGCTAAAGTTTGAGCTTCTACTCCTTGAGTACTATCTACAATTAATAATGATCCTTCACATGCTGACAAAGATCTGCTTACCTCATAACCAAAATCTACATGACCAGGAGTGTCGATAATATTTAATATATAATCTTTTCCGTCTTTTGCTTTGTAATTTAGTTTTACAGTTTGAGCTTTTATTGTGATTCCTCTCTCTCTTTCAATGTCCATGGAGTCTAAAACTTGTTGCTTCATTTCCCTATCGCTAAGTCCCCCGCATTTATGAATAATACGATCTGCGATTGTCGATTTACCATGGTCTATATGTGCAATAATAGAAAAATTACGTATTCTTTTTATATCTGACATTACGACCTAATTACAGCGCCAGTTTTTTTATTAACTACATCAATAATTTTTTTACTGATGAAATCTAAATCATTTTCTGAAAGAGTTTTATCTATAGCTTGTATAGTAACATTAATTGCTACAGACTTTTTGTCTTTGGGAATATTTTCTCCCTCATAAACATCAAAAGTAGATACATTTTGAATCAAATTATCATCCACTTCTCTTATAATTTTCTCAAGCGTTCCTACTTTAAAAATTTTATCTATTACAAAAGCAAAATCTCTTTCTGATTTTTGAAAATCTGAAGCTTCAAAGCTTTTTTTGCTTTGTCTTAATTTTTTGTTTGGTTCGGGGATATTTTTCAAAAATATCTCAAATCCAAAAATATTCTTATCCTTGAAATCTAATTTTTTAATAATAGCTGGGTGAATTTCTCCAAAATAAGCTAGATGTGGCCCTTTCTCTGATTTTAAAGTTACAGATCCTGATCTTCCTGGATGATAACTATCTTTTGTAATATCACTTACAAAAAGGTTTTTTTCTTCAATGCCAAGCTCAACTAAAGTTTTTATGGCATCGCTTTTAATGTCAAAAACATCTATGTCTCTTTCCTTATCTAACCAGCTTTTTCTATTTACTTTTCCAGATTTTAAACCTCCAACTACAATTTGTTGCTCTCCTGGATTTTTTCCAAAAAATGTTGGACCTATTTCAAATAAAGATAAGTCTTCATATCCTCTATCTTGATTTTTTTTTAAATAAATTGCCAAATTAGAAAAAATTGAGCGCCTTAAAACATCTAGATCAGAAGAAATAGGATTAAATATTGGAATTTCTTTTTCTCCTTTAGAAAATTGTTTATCAATTTTTGAATCTGTAAAAGACCAAGTTATTATTTCCATAAAGTTTTTTGAAGCTAAAGATCTCTGAGATAAATGAAAAAGCTTTTGTTTAAAAGTTAATGTATCTTGAGTTCTTTTCTTTTTAGGTTCAACTAATTTTATGTTATTAAATCCTTTAATTCTAATTAGTTCCTCAATTAAATCTTCATCCAAACTTACATCTGGCCTCCAGCTTGGAACTTCTACTCTCATAAATTTTTGACTTTTTTTACATTTAAAACCTAAAGAGGATAATATTTTATCGATTTCTTTTGTATTTATCGGGATACCAATCAATTTTTCAAATTTTTCTATTTGAAAATTAATTACTTTATTTTTTTGATTAGTTTTTCCGGTTATTTGAAATTTACTTGCCTGACCGCCACAAATTTTCAAAATTAATTCAGTCGCAAGCTGTAACCCTTCTTTAATTGAATTTGGATCAATGCCTCTTTCAAATCTGTATTTAGCATCAGTGTTAATATTAAGTGCCCTTGCGGATTTTCTTATTGATGATGAACTGAAATAAGCTGCCTCTAAAAGTATATTTTTTGTATCTAATTCTGTAGAAGCAGTAGTCCCTCCTATTATCCCGCCTAAACCAAGAACACCAGATTTATCAGATATTACACACATATCTTTTTTTAATTTGTATTTTTTATTATCTAATGCTTCAAATGTCTCACCTTCTTTAGCATTTCTTACTATGATTTCTTTGTTTATTTTATCTGCATCGTAAGCGTGTAATGGTCTATTTAAATCAAACATTACATAGTTGGTGATATCCACTACAGCGGAGATGGGTTTTAAACCTAACGCTATTAATTTATTTTTTAGCCATTCGGGGCTTTCCTTGTTGGTAATATTTTTAATATGACAACTTCCAAATGTTTCACACCCTTGGTTCTTTTCTTTAGTAATTGATGTTTTAATTTGATGTTTTATATCTTGTTTTATTTTTTTTCTCTTAGTCTCTATTAATCTTCCAACTCCAACTGAAGAAAGATCTCTTGCAATACCTCTAACACCTAAGCAATCAGCTCTATTTGGTGTTATGGATATATCGATGGCCTTTTGCGAACTGCCTTTAAAATAATTTTTTCCTATTTCTTTCTCTTTATTTTTAAGTTCAATTATTCCATCACTTTCCGCAGATAAATTCAGTTCACTTTCAGAGCAAAGCATCCCTTTTGACTCTACGCCTCTTATTTTAGCTACCTTTAATTCAAAATTAGTTTTAGGTATTACAGCTCCTGGAGGTGCGTAGATTGTAATTAAACCCTCTCTGGCATTAGGCGCCCCACAAACAACTTTTAAAATCTCTTTTCCTCCAATTGTTACATCACAGACTTTTAATTTATCAGCATTAGGATGTTTTTCTGCTTTTAAAACTTTTGCAATTTTAAACTTATCCATCTCTCCAGAGTTTTCTTTAATACCTTCAACTTCAAGTCCTATATTCGTAAGCTGACTAATGATATCACTTTCTTTGGCTGATGTTTTGAGATGTTCTTTAAGCCAAGGTATTGTAATAATCATTTACTCAGCCCTCTATAATTTGTCGGAACATCTGACGGGTCAAATCCAAAATGACTTAGCCATCTATAGTCTGCCTCAAAGAAAGCCCTTAGATCATTGATACCATATTTTAGCATTGCTAGACGATCGATACCTATTCCGAATGCAAATCCTTGATATTTTTTTGTATCTATTTTTACATTTTTTAAAACACTAGGATGAACCATCCCACATCCTAAAACTTCTAACCATTTATCCCCTTCTCCAATAACAATTTTTCCTTTTTCAATTTTGTATCCTATATCAACCTCTGCTGATGGTTCAGTAAAGGGAAAATGACTTGGTCTAAATCTCATTTTTACATTTTTAACTTCAAAAAATTCTTTTATAAAATAATCAAGACAACCTTTCAGATGGCCCATTGTGACACCTTTGTCTATATGAAGACCTTCAAGCTGATGAAACATTGGGGCATGAGTCTGATCGCTGTCACATCTGTAAGTCCTTCCAGGTACAATTATTTTAAAAGGTGGTTTACTAGATAACATCGTTCTAATTTGAACTGGTGATGTATGTGTTCTTAACAATAATTTTTTATTTTCTTCCAAATAAAAAGTATCGTGCATGTCTCTAGCAGGATGTTCCTCCGGAGTATTTAATGCTGTAAAATTATTATATTCTGACTCAACATCAGGTCCTTCAGCGACAGAAAAGCCTATTTCTGAAAAGATGGAAGATATTTCGTCTATAACTTGTGATACTGGATGAATTTTACCCTGTCGTTCAGGTCTTATCGGAAGCGTAACATCAACTTTTTCATTTTTAAGTTTTTCATTTATTTCTCTAGTTTCAATCTCAATATTTTTTTGCTCTAGTTGATGTGTTAGATCCTCTTTAATTTTGTTTAAATTTGATGCAAACTCTTTTCTTTTTTCTGGATCTAAAGATCCAAGAGATTTGAACTGTTGGGTAATTTGACCATTTTTTCCAAAAAATTCTGTCTTTACATTTTGAAGATCGTCTTTAGTTTTTACAGAATCAATCTTTGCATTAAATACTGAACTTATTTTATCTAAATCACTCATTAGGTAATTGATTTTTTATATTAAGTTGAGATTAAATCAAAGACCCTTTTAAGTTAGGGAGGATTGAACCTTTTTTACCACTGATTTAAAGACTTCTGGATTATTATAAGCGAGTTCTGCCAGAACTTTTCTATCTAACCTAATTTTCGATTTGGCTAATCCATTAATAAATTTTGCATAGGTTAACCCTTCAGCTCTAACCCCAGCATTTATTCTTTGAATCCATAATGATCTAAATTCTCTTTTTTTAGCTTTTCTATCTCGATAAGCATATTGCATCGCTTTTTCCATCGCTTGACGAGCAATTCTGATAGTGTTTTTTCTTCTACCTCTTTGGCCTTTAACCGATTTTAAAACTTTATTATGTTTGGCTCTACTAACTACACCACGTTTTGTTCTAGCCATATTATCCTCTTAAGTTATATGGCATATACGATTTGACAATTTTAGAGTCCTGTTTCGTCATAATTGTAGTGCCTCTTTGTTTTCTAATTTGTGAGTTCGTTCGTTTAATCATTCCATGTCTCTTACCCGCTTGAGGCATTTTTATTTTACCTGAAGCAGTAAATCTAAATCTTTTTTTTGCAGAGCTTTTTGTTTTAAGTTTTGGCATAAAATATTTCGGACTTATATAGGCATTAATAAATCTTTACAAGGTACTATTATTGGTTATTTAGAGTGGTTGAATAATCATAACCATCTGACGACCCTCAAATTTAGGCTTACTTTCAACTTTTGCTACATCTTTTGTCTCATCGATAATTTTATTCATTAAATCTTTGCCTAATTCTGTGTGCTGCATTTCTCGACCTTTAAACTTTACTGTAAATTTTACTTTATCTCCTTTGATAATAAATTTTTTTGCATTTTTAATTTTAAAATTATAATCATGTGCTTCTGTACCTGGTCTTAATTTAATTTCTTTTAACGATACAGTTTTTTGTTTTTTTTTTGCTTGATTGGCTTTTTTTTGGAGATCATATTTGTATTTACCCATATCCATAATTTTACAAACTGGAGGGTTAGCATTTGGAGAAATTTCTATTAAATCTAAACCTTCTTGTTTAGCTATTTCAATTGCTTTGTTGAGTGGCATAGCACCAAGATTTCCACCATCACTTCCTATAACCTGAACGTCCAAAGCTCTAATTCTTTCATTAGCTTTCGGCCCTTGTGGTTTGCTTCTTCTTTGAAAATAATTAGGTTTAAAGCTTGACACTTAATTTAAAGGTAACTTGTTTGAAGCTAACATATTTTTAATTAAATCTTCTCTTTTCATAACTTCTTGTTTGTCTGAACCTAACTTTCTAACTGTTACTGTGCTTTCTGCAACTTCTTTTTTTCCACAAACAATAATAAATGGAACTTTTGCTAGAGAATGTTCTCTAACTTTATAATTTATTTTTTCGTTTCTTAAATCCATTTCACATTTTATACCTTCTTTAAATAGATCTTCAAATAATTTTTTTACATATTCGTTGTTTTCTTCTGCTATAGGACATACTACTGCTTGTGTTGGTGATAGCCAAAGAGGTAATTTACCAGCATAATTCTCTATTAAAATTCCTATAAATCTTTCTAATGAACCAAACAAAGCTCTATGTAGCATTACTGGAACTTTTTTATTTCCATCTTTTGCAATGTATGATGCTCCTAATCTATTTGGTAAATTTAAATCAACTTGCAAGGTTCCGCATTGCCAGTCTCTACCAATAGCGTCTCTTAGAACAAATTCAATTTTAGGTCCATAGAAAGCACCTTCACCTTTATTTATTGTATACTCAAGTTTAGATTGTTTAATTGCAGACAAAAGAGCGGTTTCTGATTTGTCCCACACGCTATCGTCGCCAACTCTTTTCTCTGGCCTATCAGAATATTTTAATATGACTTTTTCAAAACCTAAATCTTTATAAATTTCTAAGATTAAATTCGTTACAGATAAAGACTCTTGAGTAATTTGATCTTCAGTGCAAAAAATATGTGCATCATCTTGAGTGAAAGCTCTCACTCTTAATAATCCATGCAGCGCTCCTGAGGGCTCATATCTATGAACTTTACCAAACTCAGAAAGTTTTAGAGGTAAATCTCTATAACTTTTTAAACCCTGGTTAAAAACTTGCACACATCCAGGGCAGTTCATTGGTTTAACTGCAAAAGTTTTTTCATCTGGAGTTTCTGATGTGTACATATGTTCTCCAAATTTATCCCAATGCCCAGATTTTTCCCATAAAGATCTGTCCAATAGCTCGGGAGTGTTAATTTCTTTGTAACCGGCTAATCTTTGTTTTGCCCGCATGTACTCAACTAGTCTTTGAAATAAAAGCCATCCTTTTTCATGCCAAAATACTGCTCCTGGACTTTCTTCTCTAAAATGAAATAGATCCATTTCTTTTCCAAGTTTTCGATGGTCTCTTTTTTCTGCTTCGTCAAGTCGCTTTAAATATTCATCTAGTTCTTTTTTTGAAGCCCAACATGTTCCATAAATTCTCTGAAGCATTTCATTTTTAGAATCACCTCTCCAGTATGCTCCTGAAACCTTTGTTAATTTAAAAGCTTTTCCAATTTTACCTGTGGAAGCTAGATGAGGTCCTCTACATAAATCATGCCACTTGCCATGATGGTAAATTGAAACTTCTTCACCAGCTGGTATGCTTTCAATAATTTCTGCTTTATATTTTTCACCAATTTTAAGAAAATGTTTAACAGCATCATCTCTTTTTAAAACCTCTCTATGAGTTTTTTCGTCACGATCAACAATTTCAATCATTTTTCTTTCAATTCTTTTTAAATCATCCTCTGTGAAAGGTTCTTTTCTTGAGAAATCATAATAAAAGCCATTATCAATTACTGGTCCAATAGTTACTTGAGTGTCTGAATACAGTTCTTGTACAGCCATTGCTAAAATATGAGCAGCGTCATGTCTTATAACTTCTAAGCCTTCTTTGTCTCGAGATGTAATAATTCTTACCTTGCAATCTTTTGTTATCTCATAGTTTAAATCTGTTAGTTGTCCATCAACTTCCATAACAAGTGCAACTTTTTCCAAAGATTTGCTAATTTTTTTTGTTAATTCAAAGCCATTTATTGACTTTTCAAAATTTATTTTTTTTCCATCGAGTAGTTGAATTTGGGGCATTAATTTTTTAACAATTTTTTATATTCATTAAGATTTGTGTCACACATTGTTTCAACATCAAATTTTCTAGTAATATTTTTTCTTCCTTCATTTCCCATTAATTTTAATTCATCTTCGGTTAATTGAATAACAGTATTTAAACTTTTCGCAAGTTCTCTAGGGTCATCAAACTGATATAAAAAACCAGATTTTTTATTTAGAATAGTTTCATTTGAACCGCCTATATTGCTTGCAATTATTGGTTTGCTCATTGATTGAGCCTCAACAGCCACTCTTCCAAAAGCCTCTGGTTCGATGGAAGCTGAAACAACGACGTCTGCTAATGAATAGGCTAAAGGCATTTCTTTGCAATGACTAATAAACTTAATTTTTTTATTTAATTTATATCTCTCAACTAAATTTATAAGTTTTTTTTTGTAAACAGTTCTGCCTTGATCAGATCCAAGCATTATGGCCTGAAAATTAGTGAAATTATAATCCTCGATTAATATATTTAGAGACTCAATAAATTTTTCTTGGCCTTTCCAGTGAGTAAGTCTTCCAGGCATCACTATTGTAAATACATTGGATATTAATCCCCATTCATGTTTCAACTTTTCTTGTTTTAAAATTGAAATATTTTTCTGATTAAAATAATCAATATTAATTCCTCTAAAAATTACTCTTAGTTTTTTTTTTTTATTAAGATATTCATTATAATTTTCATTTATATGGCTGAAAATAAAATTAGAACCGGCAATTGTTAACTTAGCCCTTAACATAATGCTATTATAAAATTTTTTTAATTTACTTTTAAAATTATAGGTTCCGTGAAAGGTTGTAACAAAAGTTTTACGAGTTATAAGGCAGGCAAAATAACATGCCCAAGCAGGTGCTCTACTTCTTGCATGTACTATATTTATTTTAAAAAAAATTATAAATAAGGATAAAGCTAAAGAATTGAATATTATTAATATTGGATTTTTAGAATGAACAGGTAGTCTAAATATTTTGACTTTTTCTTTTTGGATAAATTTTAATAATTCTCCACCTGATGTTGCAATAAACGAGCCGCAATCCTTTTCTGCTAAATAATGTGCAATATCATAACAGCCTGTTTCGGCGCCGCCATAACCAAGCTTAGGTATTACTTGTAGAACATTTATTTTAGTACTCATGCTAATTGATATATAATAACAAATTAAAATACTTATATGAAAAAATTTAAATATATAAAAATTTCTGACGCAAAAAAACTTAGATTTATAGACAATTATTATAAAAATAAACTTTATATAGTTTTTCTTCCAGGCTTTATGTCTGATATTGATGGTAAAAAACCTCAAGCTTTTAAAAAATATGCTATTAAAAAGAAGTTAGGTTTTTTAGCTATCGAATATTCCGGACATGGTAAATCTACCGGTAAATTTACAAAAGGAAACATAACCAGGTGGACTAACGACGCTAAATATTCAATAAAAAAAATTGTTAAAAAAAATAAATTTATACTTATTGGCTCTAGCATGGGTGCTTGGATTTCTTTAAATCAGTTTAAATATTTTGAAAATCAAATTCTTGGTTTTG
>Ga0233444_10002888_pt1 | contig 17553 bp, 18 predicted proteins | sample SI_124_October20_6_FD_182792 | JGI IMG/M metagenome (GOLD analysis project Ga0233444, IMG submission 182792) | Seawater microbial communities from Saanich Inlet, British Columbia, Canada - SI_124_October2016_10_MG | ecosystem: Environmental > Aquatic > Marine > Inlet | place: Canada: British... | reverse complement strand
GTATAAATACACAGCCAACCCCGCCGTCGCTCGCGCGGGCAACGGGCCGGGCCCGGTGGTGGCGGCCCTCGGCCCGTCACAGGCGCGCCTCGACCCGCCGCAGCGCGCCGAGGGCCGAGCGGAGCGCGCGCGGCTGGACGAGCGGGTGGCCCCACCACGCCGGGTCCGAAAAGGCGCCCATGACCAGGTTGTGCGCCTGCATGCCCTCCCTCGTCAGGGCCGCCCGCAGCAGCCGCGCCGCCAGCGTGCGCGCCGGCGCGTCAAAGAGCGAGCGCACCTGCGCGTCGTGGGAGCAAAAGAGGCGCGCGTCGTCGGACCGGCTCGCGGACACCCACGCCGCGCAGACGAGCCCGGTCGCCGCCTGCCAGGGCGGCATGCGCGCCATGGAGACGTGCAGCGCTCCCGCGGCGGCCTTGCTGAAGAAGGCCGCGAGCGCGCGCAGCGCGAGCGCCTCCCCGTCGGTGCGCAGGCCGCGCGCGAGCAGGCCGGCCAGCACGTCCTCGGCGACCACCTGGAAGTTGCACGTGAGCAGCGAAAACGTGTCGGCGCTGGTCAGCAGCTCAACCTCGAGCGCGAGCATCTCGGCGTACAGCGCGTCGATGGCCGACCGGTTGTGCACGCCCCACCCGCCAAACTCCGCCTCCTCGTCCGGGGTCATGAAGGCGAAGCCGACGTGCGCGAGCTCCTTGGTGTGCGGCGAGGCGAGCGAGTGCTCGCCGTCCTCAAAGTGCCGAGGAAAGTGCGAGCACGTGCTGCGCTGGAATTTGAACGAGACGCTGAGGCACGCGGCCAGCCGCTTGCGGATCGGGAGCGGCAGGTCGTACTCCTCGGGCAGCGTCGGCTCGGGCGGGAAGGCGCACAGGTCGCGCAGCGCCCACGCGCGCGCGAGCTCCGTCGCGCCAAGCACCACGTTCCAGCCATCGACGCTCGGGTCGGAGAGGTAGGTGGTCGCCAGCGTGCGCTCTTGCGAGCGCTTGGCGGCGGACCTCCTCGGGCCGTAGATGGCGCTCAGGAAGGGTCCACACCCGCCGCCACCCGCCGCCGTCAGCGACGCCTCGGGTCGCGCGCCGCGATGGAAGCGCGTGTCCCACCGCGACTCGGCGACGAGCTGGTGGTACAGGTACCCGAGCGAGAGTGAGGCGAGCGGCAGGGCGCGCGTCGGCGCGTCGGCGCCGCGCTCGGCGAGCGCCCCGTCCCAGCGGCCGCAGTCGGGCGCGTCGTCGAGCGGCGCCGCGACCGAGTTGGGCGACGGCGTGGCCGCCGCGCGCGCGGCCTCGACCTTGGGCCGCTTCTTGAGCGCCGCGATGCCCATGGCGCCGACCGCGCCGGTGGCCACGGCCGCGGTCACGCCCACCGCCGCCGCGCCAGACAGGGCGCCAGCGATGCGGGTGGCGGCGGCGGCGGCGGCGGCGGCGGCGGGCGAGGGTGCGGCCGTGGCCACCAGCGACGGCTCGGCCCTGACGCGCAGCGCATCCGAACGGAGCTCCGTGGCGCCGGACGCCTCCCCGTCCGCGAGCGGGCACGCAAAGGACAGGAGTGTGCAGTTACACACGGCGAAAATAGCGGTCAGGAGGCAGTTTGCGAGGGAGCTCGGCCCGGAGGCGTCCGCTGGCGACGGCAAGTGGCGACGGCTCGTCGGCAACCAGGCAATGCCCGCTAACCCTCGCCCCTTATCGAGCCCCCCCCGGCGAGGATATCGCCGCCCAAGGGCCTCAGAGGGTGCCACGCGCGCCACGCGCGCGCCACCCGCGTCGCGCCACCCGCGCGCCACCCGCGTCGCGCGCGCCACACGCGTCGCGCGCCATGGGGCTCAAGGGCGACACGGGCGGCTGCAAGGCCGTCTTCCAGGAGGAGTTCGCGGCGGCGTTCCGCGGTTGCCCGCGGCTGAGCGACGTGCGCCAGCTCGTGGGCACGCCGCGCGCGGAGACGCTCGCGGTGCTCGACGGCAACGTGATGGTGATGCAGGTGCCGCAGCCGCTGAGCACCTTTCGCGAGTACGTGCAGATCCTCGTCTCGCAGATCGCCCCGGCCATCGAGGCGGCCGCGCACGTCGTCGTGGTGTTCGACGAGCCGCAGGCGATCACGCGGGCCAAGGCGGCCGAGCAGGCCCTGCGCGACGCGAGGCGCAAACCCAAGACGCCCGTCTGCTCCGCCGACCTGACGGCGTGCCCGCAGACGGACGACTTCGACTCGGCGACGCTGCTCGCCGAGGGATGCAACGTGCGCCTGATGCAAGAGAACCACCGCGCCACGCGCCCGCGGCTGCACGACGCGCTGTGCGCCGCGGTGCTCGCGCACTTCGTGGGGACGACGGGCCACGGCGGCGGCTGGAGCCTCACCTTTGACGGCATCGACGCGCGCGGCGCCGACCGGCCGGCGGGCGAGCGGCGCGTCGCGGGCGTGATCAGCTCGGACGCCGACTTCTGGGCGCCGCTGCTCGCGCGCGCGACGCCCATCGGCGAGGGCGACCTCAAGCTCACCGACGTGACGCAGCGCGTCCACGACGCGGCGCTCGTGGAGGGCTCGCCCGTGGAGGGCGTCGTGCTCAACCTGGTCGTGACCATCGACACCGACTCGTTCCTGGTCGAATTGGCGCAGCAGGCGAAGCGCGCGGCGCGCGCCACCGAGCGCGACCGCAGCGAGCTCACGGTCGTCTGCTTCCGCGAGACCGCGCGCAAGCGCAAGGGCGACGACTTCGTCACGCCCACGCGCTACCTCTGCTGCGACATGCGCCTCTTCCACCGCGAGATCGTGCGGTACCTCTTTGGCGGCGGCCAGCTTCGGCCCGAGCTGCTCGCGGCCACGCCAGACGCCATCGCGCTGCTCACGGCGGCGCTCGCCTGCTGCGGGTGCGACTTTCTGGAGGTCAAGGGCTGCCGTGCCGACATGATGCTCCCGGTCGTCCGCGACGTCGTGCGCCGCAAGCCGCAGGCGCTCGAGGCGATGCACCGCATCTTCGGCGCCTCGGAGGCGGCCGCGCACGAGGCCGAGCGCGCCGTCCAGATCGTGCTCGACGACTACGCGCACAGCCTCTCGACCAAGCCGCGCTTCAAGCGCGCCCACGCGTCCGCGTCCACCGTGTGCGACGCGCAGCTGCTACGCGCGGTTTGGGTGGCAGCGTATTGGAATGGCCGCGAGTTTAAGGACTGCCACCGCTGGGGGTTTGCGCGCGAGGCGGTCGCGGCGTGACGACGGCGCTCCTGCCGAGGCCCGATTGCGTTCCTGCCGAGGCCCGATTGCAAAAAATCAAACAGCGGGTTTTGAAAAAAACCCAGGACTCGTGCGCGTGCGTAGTTTGAAAGGGCGCGCGTGGACCGCGTTTGTTTTGCATGGACGATCTTGCGAGCATCGTGCTCGACCAGCTCAAGCTGCGGGACGGTCCAGCGCCCGTTGCGCTGGTGCACAGGTACAACTCCCGCTGGCTGGTCATCAGCGCCGAGCGCCTGAACGGCACCCTTGTCTACAAAGTGAACGTCGCCGCTGGTTCGTGGCACGCGCATCGTGACGCGAACGGGGCACCGACTTGGACGACCCTCACGTTTGCGAACGAGAAGGAAGCGGCCTCGTTTGCCACCGCCCATTTGCGCGGACAGGAGGAGGCGCGCCTGATGTTGTACGAACTCGACGCCAACAAGTGGCGCGCCTCGCGCTCGACCGCGTCGTTCTGCGATTGCCTCGCGCGGGAGTTTGGTTCCTACTCCGTCAAGACGGAGACCGACGTGCTCTTCGCGCTGCGCGCGCTCATGCCGCTGTCGATGGTCGTTGGCGGCACGCGCGTCTTTTAGGCCCGCGCGCGGTTCCAAACGTTGGAGTTCTAACGGAGGTTGAGTTTTTATCTTCCAAAGCTCATGTTCACGAAGCGCAAACGCAGCCCCACAGCGTTTTTGAAAAAACCCAGGACTTGTACGCGTGCGTAGTTTGGAAGGGCGCGCGTGTTGAAGGGTTCATTATAAAGAACACCACCTACAGCGCACCCGTGTCTGAAATGGGAAAGCGCCCAAAACCGTGCGCCGACGCGTTCGAATTCAGGCAGCTCTTGAACGACGACCAAGTCGTCGAAAACCTGCGCCGCTGCGGCAACACGGGCGTCGACATTCGCCGACCCGACTCGGTCGGATGTGAGGACAACCATGGACACGTGTGGTACTGCTTTTCGTGCACGTCTCTGGCTGGAAAGGATCACCGGTCCTTCCAGTCGGCGCAGAGCTTCATCGATCACCTGCGCGACGTGCACAGCGTGGATGCACGCGACATGAGCACGCACGGCATTCAAGAGGAGTCCGAGTGGTAGGGTGTGTGGGCGCCGCTTGCGGGGTGCGTGTGAGTGTGTGTGTCGGTTGCGAATCTAAAAATGGAGCATCTGGCGGAACGCGCGTCTTTTAGGCGCGCGCGCGGTTCCAAACGGGGGGTGGAGTTTTTATCTTCCAAATTTCGTGTTCACGAAGCGCAACGCTCCCAGGGCCGCCGTGCTGGCGGGCTGTTGGGGTTGGGCCGTGGCGGCCGTGGCGGCCGCGGCGCCGTCACACATGGCCGTGGGTCAACGCAAAAGGCGCCGGCACTCGCACGCCGCAGCAGCGCGCGCCACCCCACGGCTTCCTGGTGTCGCCACCGCCGCCACCGCCGCTGGCCGACGCCACGATTCGCGACGCCGCGGCGACCGCCCTGCGTGCGCGCACGATGGTCAGCGACGACTTGGACCTGGTGAGCGATGCTCCGGACGACAGGGAGTCTGTGGCGGCGAAGCGCCCACGCCTCGCTTCGCCGGCGTCCAGCGAGGAGAGTGCGCTCGCGCCGATGGTGGGGTGCGTGCCGTGCGCCGACCAGGAGGAGGGCATCAACAGCGACGCCGACGACGCGCGCCCGTTTGCGTGCGAGCAGCCCGGGTGCGACTCCAGGTTCAAGAAGTCGAGCGGCCTCAAGCGGCACAAGGCGCACAAGCACGGCCTCGGCGTCGTGTGGCACGCGTGCGACCTGTGCGAGTCCAGGTTCAAGAGCGCGGGCCACCTCAAGCAGCACAAGGCGGACGCGCACGGCCTCGGCGTCGTGTGGCACGCGTGCGACCAGCCCGGGTGCGAGTACCAGGCCAAGCAGGCGGGCACCCTCAAGCAGCACAAGGCGAACGCGCACGGCCTCGGCGTCGTGTGGCACGCGTGCGACCAGCCCGGGTGCGAGCACCAGTTCAAGGAGGCGGGCGACCTCAAGCAGCACAAGGCGAACAAGCACGGCCTCGGCGTCGTGTGGCACGCGTGCGACCAGCCCGGGTGCGAGCACCAGTTCAAGCAGGCATGCAACCTCAAGCAGCACAAGGCGAACGCGCACGGCCTCGGCGTCGTGTGGCACGCGTGCGACCAGCCCGGGTGCGAGCACCAGTTCAAGCAGGCATGCAACCTCAAGCGGCACAAGGCGAACGCGCACGACCTCGGCGTCGTGTGGCACGCGTGCGACCAGCCCGGGTGCGAGCACCAGTTCAAGCAGGCGAGCAATCTCCACGAGCACACGCGCACCCAGCACGCGCGCGTCTACGCGCAGCGCAAGAAGGAGCAGGAGGAGCGCGTGCGCCGCGCGCTCGTCGACGCCGGCTGGCAGGAGCACCGCCTCGCCGAGGCGATGCCGCCCGTCGGGCACTTCCGCCGCGAGAAGCGCATCGACTTCAGGTGCGCCAAGCTCGAGAGCCGCGACACGTGGTGCCGCATCGACTTCGTGCTCGGCGTGCCCCACGGCTTCGTCTTCCTCGAGGTGGACGAGGGGCAGCACAAGTACGGCTACGGCGACCACCTGAGCTGCGACATGAAGCGCATGGCGTGCGTGATGGAGTCGCTCGCCGTCGAGACCAACTACAACGCGCCGCCCATCTATTGGTTGCGGTACAACCCGAACGCGTGGCGCGTGGGCGGCGACTCGCGCCGCGTGCCCAAGGCGGACCGCGAGGCCAACCTCGCCAAGTGGCTCGGGGCGTTCGAGTGCGTCGCGCCCTTTGGCATCGGCTACGCCTTCTACGACTGCGAGGCGCCGGACGCGGACGACGGCGCGCCGGGCGCGCTCGACGTGCTCGGGAACGCGGAGTACAACCCGCACTACGCCGATGCGGCGGAGAATCTGATGGACCTGGCCAGCGTGCACCGGTCGTGAGTGGTTCTGGTGAATAAAAACAACCTTCCAGCTTCGTGTCACGCGCGCGCGCGCTCACGCGCTTCACGCCCCACCAACGCAAAAGGCGCTCAAACAATTTTCGGGGAGGCTGCTTTCACGGTGGACCCTGGCGCTTCGCCAGCATCGCCACGCGGCGACGGCCGTGACGGCCGTGACGCGGTGGCGTAGTCGGCGCGCTCGTCCTCGTCCTCGTCCTCGTCCTCGTTGCCAAACAGTTTGGCCAGCTGCTCCTCCACCGCCGCCGGGGTGGGTTTGAGCGTGCGCGGCTGCGGCCCGCGGGCGGGCGTCGACGTGGACGCGGGCTCGCTGCCGCGCGCGCGCGCCCCCAAACGGTCCAGATTCGGCAGCATAAACGCCCCCCTCCTCCTTCTTCCAATGCATCGCGCAAACGGTTATCCGACCCGGGCCGCCGCGGGCCGCGGCATGATCTGGGGCGAACCCGGTGCCACCGCTGCCATCCTCGAGGAGGGTGGCGCCGTGGCGCCGCCGGTGCCCTACCCGCGCGTGCGCCTGGTGGGCGTCGGCCTGGCCGCGTCGCGACGGCCGCTCGGGCCGCTCGGGCCGCCGGCGCGCGCGCCCGTCGCGTCGGCGCCGACCGCGGTGCCCTTCAAGCGCGTGCGCGTGCTCGGCGCCGGCCTGGTCGCCAAGGTACACAGGCTACCCAAGCGGTTGCAGGAATCCAAGGCGACGGCCAAGGCGACGGCCAAGGCGACGGCCAAGGCGACGGCGCGCGTCGCCTCCGACAACCAGGCGCGCGCCTTGCTGCGGACGGCACGGGCCGCTGCGAACGACCTGGGGCCGGTGCGCGAGGTGCTCAAGGCGATGCGCAACGGGTGGCACCGGCGGCGGCGCGAGGCGCAGCTGCGCGAGGACCTGGCGTCGTTTGGGCTGCTCGCGCTGACGCCCCAGTTCGAGCCCGGGCGGCGCCTTGAACCCAGCTTGTGTATCAGATAAGCGTGTCCGGGGGTTTTTTTAAAGCGCGCCCTTTGGCTCACGAGCTGGCAACTCTGGCCGCGGCGTCAACGCGGCGTTAACGCGGAGTTGGCGACTTGCACGAGCGGGACCCCACTTCTGCACAGGGTTGGCAACATCACGCGCTGCACACTAGGGACTTGGCAAGCGTGCCGCGGCGCCAACGCGGCGTTAACGCGGCGTTAACGCGGCGTTGGCGACGCTTGAACGAGCAGCGGCGCGAGCGCCCGCTCGAGCGCGGCCTTCTTCCGGTTCAGCTCAGCGCGGTAGGCGTGCAGCGTCCAACCGACGAACCGAGAATGCGTCAGGTCGTTGAGCGCGCCGCGCAGCACCGCCTGCTCCGGGCGGTCGAGCCCGGCATACGTCGCACCCCTCGGTGTCGTGTCCAGGCGCGCCTCCGCGGCGCGCACCAGCGCCGTCAATTCGGCCTCGCGCGGATCCTTGCGGTCCCGATGGACGGCAAACCGTTGCGCCGACTCGCGCCGCGCCGCCCATTTGGGCCCGACCATCTTGTGGAGGCGCGCGTCGATGTCCGCGCGCAGTCGCGACCAGGCCTCGTTCGCCTTGGCCGTCGGCACGTCCGTTTCCGTTTGGAACGCCTGCTCCGGGAACAGCTTGGCCATGTGCGCCTGCTGCATTTGGAATCGCATCCGCGTGGCCAACACCAGCAGCTGCGCCTTTGACAGGCTGGCCACCCCGCGGTCCATGAGCCGCTTGTAAAGGTTTCGGTTGTCGAGGGTGCCCCGCCGCTCGTCCGCGTCTTGCGGATACTCGTGGCGTGCTGCGCGCACCTTCTCCTCCAGCCTCGCAAGCTTGCGCTCGCAGTTCATCCACTCTTCCCGGTGCCTGTCCCAGGCCTCGAGGTCCGATTCCTCACCATCGTCGTAGAATTTGTCGTCGTACTCGTCCCGCTCGATCTTGGCGTAGGCGTAGTCCTGCCGGCGCTCCTTCATCGCCGTCATCTGCTTGCAGAGGTAGACGAACCACTCCTTTGCCGCGCTCTGCGCGGCCTTGGGCCTGTAGCCGTGGGCGGCGTCGGCCGGCGTGGGCGCGCGCGCGGTGGGGAAGACCGCCCCCGTCAACTGCTTCCAGAGAAGCCCCTGGTTGCCGTCGCATTGCGCGCGACGGTCCTTGGTGAGGCTGCACCAGCGCACCGCGATCCTGCACGCTTCCGCGGCGTTGCCGGCCGCAACCTGTTCGACGATCGATCCAACGATGTTGGGGTCATCGAGCACACCCGACGTGCGCTCTGTGCGGAGCGGCAGAAAGGGGAGCGACATGCGCGCTTAGTTGCTTCTTGATTGGTCCACAACACGTCGCCCTTTATCCGCGCGCACGCCACGAACGCGCGCCACGAACGCGCGCCACGAACGCGCCTGGCAAGCTCGGCGCCCTTTGGAACGATCGCCTCGGCCTCCGGGGCGGGCGCCTCCTCGGCCGCCTCGCGCTCGGGCCGCTGCAAGGGCGGCTGGGTCCGAGTTGGCGAGGGGCCCGCGGCGTTGACGCGGCGTTAACGCGGCGTTGGCGAGCACCCGCGCGCGCGTGTTTTAAAACACATTTATTGCTAACCAGTTGGCAACTTTGTTGCGGCGTCAACGCGGCGTTAACGCCGCGTTGGCAACCACCCGCAACGAACACTCACAAGTTGGCAACGGGTGTGCCGCGGCCGCTCGTGTTGGCGATGCGGTTTGCGCGGGAAGCGCGCGTGCCCTCGGGCGGGCGCGTGCTCACTCGACGATCTGGCTGAGCATCCCGCGCTGGTCCACGAGCAGCACGCACTCGCGAAACCGGCCGGTGCTGCGGTCGAGCACGATGATCGGGTTGACGTAGCGCAGCTCCTCCTCCCCTTCGGGCGGCAGCACCTCGAGCTCGTAGGGCGCCTCGCGCCGGCTGAAGCGCGCCACCCCCGTCGGCCGCGGACGCCGACCCACAAAGGTCTGGCGCGGCATGCTTGCCAACTTCGGCGGGACGGCGTGGCGCGAGTTGAACGGCGTGCTCCCAAAGGGCGCGCGGTAGGCGCAGTGCTCGCGGCCGAGGGCCAGCCTGCGCACGTGCCGCGCCAAGTCGTCGTTCGTGATCGCAGCGCGGAACGCGCGCGCGCAGCAGCGCAGCCGGTGCACCGCCGGCTCGGACCCGGGTCGGCGCAGGAGCCGCTCGACGACGAGGCGCAGCTCGTCCGCGCCGAGCGCCTCGAGGATGGGCACGCGCGCGGGCCGCGGCGCGTCGGCGCGCGTCGGGGCGTCGCGCTCGCTGGCGCCGCTGGCAGCGCCCGGCCTCGCCGCCCCGCGCGCGAGGAGCGCCTCCGCCGCGCGCAGCGCCGATCCGGACGAGCCCCTCATCGCACTCCCACCGGACCATAACTAAGGCGGCCCGCCGGTAAGGCTAGGGGCGGGCGATAGCGTGCCGTGGCGCGCGCTGGGCGTGCGCAGCTCGAGCAGCTCGAGCAGCACCAGCAGCACCAGCAGCAGCGCCAGCGCCAGCGCCGTCAGCACCGTCGCGATGGCCGAGCGCGTGCGCGACCTGAAGCTGCTCAGCCGCGAGCGCTGGGAGGCGCACGTCGCCGCGCAGGCGGCCGAGGGAACCCGCGTGGGCGGGGCGCCAGCGCCAGCGCCGCAGCCGCTGCAGCCGCTGCAGCCGCTGCAGCCGGCCCTCATGCCGGCGCCCACGGCCGGCGCGCTCTTCAACCGGCCCAACCCGATGAACGAGGCGGGCGAGTTCGTGCTGCCGTACGTGCGCGCGCGCAACAAGTTCGTCGACTTCCGCGGCGAGCAGCACTGGGTCGACAAGAACGGCTTCGCCATTGACACGCCCAAGGAGGGCAAGAACTGGCAGGCCAACCGCCGGTACGTGCCCGTGAGTGGCAAGGACTGGACCTCGGTCAAGGTGAGCTCCGTCTTCAAGTACCGCATCCCCAACACCTCGGTGGTGAACAAGGTGGGCGACATCAAGAGCTTCCTCTGCTGCGGCTACCGCCTCACCGCGGCGCAGTGGAGTGCGCCGCGCCCCGTGCCGCGCGCGCCCCGTGCCGCGCGCGCCCCGTGCCGCGCGCGCCCCATGCCGCGCGCGCTCCGCGTGCTCACGCCTCGCCCGCGCCCCTCGCAGTTTGGTGGCTCAACTTCATCTGCCTGGTCGTGCATACCGCCATGATCTTCGTCACGCTGCACTTTGCCTACTGGCGCTGGGGCCGGAACCCGATGCACGACACGGAGCACGTGACCGTGCGCATCTACCGCGTCACGCAGATCCCCACGCCCTACATGGTCGACAACAACCTGACCAAGTGGGCGCCCGGCTGGAACCTCACCAGCACGCAGGAGAACGACGGCTTCTTCCTGCGGGACAACGGCATGCCGGTGCGAAATCTTGCGCACAACCCAGGCCCACACGCCAGACACGCGCCCACCCTGGCCCCCCTGCCTGCCCACAGATCAACTTCGCCACGCTCATCATCGCGTGGTTTGCCGTCTCCGCCGGCTTCCACCTGTGGGCGTGCATCGCGGGCGCCTTCGAGCGATATTGGTTCTGGTATTGGCGCCAGATGGACGACGCCTTCTGCTGGTGGCGCTGGGCCGAGGCGCGGGGCACCCCCCCCCCAACCCCCTTCCCCCTCACCCGATTCGAACCACTGGCCAATTCACACCACCCCTTTGCCCAACCAGTATTCGGTCAGCGCCTCGCTCATGGCCATGGCCATCGGCATCACGCTCGGCATCCGCGAGCAGAACGCGCTCGCGGCCATCTTCATGCTGCACTGGGCCACCATGGCTTTTGGTTTTTTGGTCGAGAGCGTGCACGCGCATCGAATACGCGTTTGCGCACGCTCACACACAGGAATGCGTGCCCACTCGCTTACGCGCGCATGACCACGCCGAGCAGGTACATCGCGATGCCCAAGGCCTTCGTCGACGAGCAGCGGCACGCCTACCCGATCGGCCCCGACCAGCTCGACAAGTTCCGCAAGGGCGAGGGCGAGTACGGGCGCACCAACTACTACACCGACCCGCGCGCGCTCAAGCTGCTCTCGCAGGACCAGTGGAACCAGGACCGGCCGCTCTACGACATCCAAAACCCCGACCTGCCCGTGGCCAAGGAGCGGCGCGACTACTTTGTGGGCTCGCAGCGCACGCTCAACTACATCAGGCGCATGGTGCCACACATCTTCGGCTGGTTCACGATGAGCAGCGCGTGGTTCATCATCATCGTGCGCTTTACCACTCAAACGTGCTCCCAAGTCCAACCCCCCCCAGCGCCACCCTTTTTGTTGCACAGGCGCACCTGGAGTGGGCCAAGGCCGACCTGTCGCTCATCACCGACCGCACCATCCCCGGGTGGGTGGATGCCGCGATTTACGGGACGGTGATCATCTTCGTCTCGTTTGGCTTTGTGAGCGATGCATTTTCGAACACGCTCGCTCCACTTTGACCCCATTTGTTCTCACCCACGCGTATCCTCGGTTGTGGCAGGTCCAAATGCTCTTCCAACGTGCGGTTTTTTTGAACCAAGACCCTCACACACACACGCCCCACGCGACCAAGCCACCAACCCAACTAAACAGGTCTACCGCCCGGATTTTACTTCGGCACAGAACTCACGTACTGTGCACTCTCGCTCACGGCCAAGCTCTACCTGGGGTGGTTTCTACTGCTCAACGTGTGCCCTTAGACAGCGCACCCTTCCTTGCAGCGCACCACGCGTTCGGCCGTTCACCATTGCCCGTGCATACCAGGTGATCATGACCGACGGCACCGTCGACGAGGCGCTGACGCCGGTCGAGGGCACGGTGGTCGGAGACCGGTGAGGGCGGGCGCGAAGGCGGGCCAGCGGTTCGGCGCGGTTTGTAAACGCGTGCACGCGCGCGCGCGCGCGCGTGTGTGCGTGTGTGCGTGTGTGTGTGTACGCGCGTGCGCGCGCGCGCGAGACAGCAACGGTTCGTGTTTGTGTGAATCCAACAAACTTGCGCAGTTCTCCGCACGCACCGACGCGCACGCACCGACGCGCACGCACCGACGCGCCACGGAACGCGGGCCTCACCCCTGCCCGTGCGGGTCCGTGCGTCGGGGCGGGGCGGTCCAGCGGTCGGCGCCGTAGGTGTAGAGCAGCTCCTCGCCCTTGACGACCGCGCGCGTGGTGAACATGACGATCGCGCCCATGCCCGCACCCGGGAACCGGGGCTCGCAGTTGCCGCGGGCGAGCGCGCGGTAGGCGTCGGGGCCGCCGACCTCCTCGACCGAGTGGCTGTCGTTGATGACGTGGCCGCACGCGAACCACGCGCGGTGCAGGTGGTGGCCGATGACCATGACGGGCGGGCCGCCGTAGACGTGCCACGGCACGTCTATGGCGTACCGCATGTTGAGCTCGCCCTCCCAGCTGGGAAAGATCAGCGACGAGGCGAAGAAGCGCCCCACCCGGTCGCGCCCCGCGTGCCCCCCCACCCAGATCCCGTGACACGGGTAGAGCGTGAACGGCACGCCCGCGGGGATGTCGCGCGAGGCGAACACGCCGTCGCCCTTGTGCCCGGCCGCGCCCATGTGCACCTGCTGCTCGTCGCCCAGCACGGCCTGCACCACCGGCGTGCGGGCGTCTGCGGCGTGGCTCAGCATGAGGCACAGCTGGAGGGCGCGCTCGGGCGCCGCGCCCTCCGCGAGGTAGGCGCGGAGGGCGCGGTCGGTCGCGAGGCCGTGCGCCTCGCGGCTCTTCCGGAGCTCCTCGTCCAGGTAGGCGTGCGCCGCGTCGCCGCAGAGGCCGCGCTGGCCGGCGTCGAACATCGTGAGCGCGTAGAAGCCCATCTCGCCGTACGAGTCGGGCAGCGCCTGGCCGTCGGGCGCGGGCCCGAGCGAGCGCATGATGTGCGCGTGCGTCTCGTCCACCAGGGACTGGGGGTCGTCTTCGGCGGCGTGCAGGTGCATGATCCGGACGAGCTCGCAGAGCGCGTGCGGTTCGCTGGGCGGCGCGGCCGCGCTCTGGTGGGCGGCGGCCGCCTTGGTCATCGCCGCCGCGGTCGCGGCGCCCGCGGACGCCTTGACCTCCGCCGAGGCCCTCTTGGCCGCCTTCTTCTTGCTGGTGCCGCCCATTGGCGGTGACGCCGGTGGCGCCGGTGGCGCTAGTGGCAGGCGCGCGCGGCCCTCGGTCGGCCTAGCGACTCGTCCCAGCTGCCGCACGACCGGCCCGTCCCGCGCGCGGCACGGAGCGCGCATGCTGGCCGCCGCCAGCGGCGCCAGCGGCGCCGCTGGCGCCAGCCCGCCGCGGACCGCCCCGCCGACGGCCGCCGCTGGCCGCGCCGCCTTCGACTACGCCGCCTTCGAGCGGGCCGACGACGCGCCCGACCTGGAGGGGGCGCTCAAGATGTACCGGGCGTGCCGCGGCGGCTGCCTCGAGCACATGACCAGGACCCTGCACCCGGTCACCGGCTTCGACTGGCACCTGCGCAACTACGCGCCGTTCGTCGAGGCGCACCCGGAGGACGCCGAGGCGCTCAACAAGCGCTGGGCGGGCTTCACGGCGCTCATGTCGGAGGAGCAGCTCGCGGCGCTCGCCGACCGCTCCATCCTCACCGTCGGCGAGTGGAGCGTCCTCGGCAACTCGAGGGCGGCCGAGGAGACGGCGCGCGCCAAGCAGCGCGCCGTGTGCGCGAAGATCCTCAACAACCCCAAGCGCAACGACGTGCTCCGCCTGCTCCGCCGGATCGAGGGCGGCGAGCGGTACTGCAAGGCGTACACCAGGGACGTGCACGCGCAGCTCAAGGCGCTCGCCGCGCCGCTCCGGTCGCTCGTCCGCGACCAGCCGCTCTGCGAGGCGGGCGACGAGGCGGCCGACGAGGCGGCCGCGCGCACGCGCGCGGTCGGGTGCGCGCTGCACGCGCTCGGCGGCATGCGGGCGCAAACGGCGGTTGCCCTGGCGATGGCGGACCTCCTCGAGGCGGAGGTCCCCGAGCTGGGGCTCTCCGTCGAGAGCACGCTCAACTTTCGGTGGGACGGCTGCGGCGACTGGTGCGCCTGAGGAGCCGCGCGCGTGCCTGCGCGTGCCTGCGCGTGCCTCGCGCTGCGTCTCGCGCGGCGTCTCGCGCGGCGTCTCGCGCTGCGTCTCGCTCTCTGTGCGTGCGGGTGGGTGTGGGTGTTGGGTGATTCTGTGGGCGATTCCGTGGGCGATTCTGCGTGTGGTTGTGCGTGTGATTCTGCGTGTGATTGTGCGTGCCCACGCGTGCACGCGCGCGCGGGTGCGCGCGTGGCGCAGTTAACACGAATGCATGCTTCGGCGGAAGCGCCCGCGGCCGCCCCCCCTCCGGCGCCGGCCACCGCCGCCACCGCCGCCACCGCCGCCAGCACCGCCGCCAGCTCCGCCGGTGGCGCCGTACCAACCCAGCTTCCCGCTGTACTCGCCGACCTGCCCCCACGCGGACTTTGCGAGCTACACGCCCACGGCGCCGCCGCCGGGATGGAGCCTGCCGCCGCCGCCGACGTTCGGGCCGGTGGTGGTCGAGGCGCTGCAGGAGCTGGTTGCGCGGCGGGCCTCTGGGACCAGCTGCCGCAGGACCTGCAGGAGGTGATCGTCGCGCGCGCCTTCGCGAGCGCGGCCGGCGGCGCGCCGCCGCCGCCGCTCGCGGCGCGGCGCCTCGCGGCCGTCGACAAGCGCTTCGCGGCGCAGGCCGCGCGCGTCGACTGGGCCATGGTCGCGCTGCGGTGGGACTGCCGCGCGCTGATCGACGGCGGGCTGAGCCCTTCCGCCTTCGCGGAGCGCGTCGCGCTCGCCGTCGCCGCGCGCGAGCGCGCAACACCCTACGTCAAGTTCTTCCCCAGGCGGGAGTACCAGGAGATCGTCGAGTGCGTCAACCAGCGCGAGCTGGCGCGCCAGCTGCAGGGACTGCCGGTCGAGTCCCGGTCGGCGCGCATGAAGCTGCGCGACCGGATGGACGGCGTGGCCGCGGAGCTGCAAGAGGCGTTTGGCCAGCGCGGCGCGCGCGCCCCGCCCAAGGCGCGCGCGCCGCACCAGGGGGTCGTCGCGCGGCGCCTCGTCGAGGCGCGCCTCGACGAGGCGCAGCGGGTCTTCGTCATCGGCCGGCTCGACCGCATGTTCCACGGCCTCAACGTGCGGCTGCGGAGCGCTTCCGAGCGACCCTTTGAGTGGGGCCAGGAGCCCCGGCCCGTTTACGTCTCGGTCAACGACTGCCTCGCGAGGGACGTGGACCTTCTCGCGCGCGCGTAGCGCGCGGCGCGCGGCGCGCGCGGCGCGCGCGCCGGGTCAGCGCCGCGGGTCAGCGCCGCGGGTCAGCGCCGCGCGCCCACGCGGGAGGACGCGGGGTAGCCGCTAGCCGCGGGCGGGTGTGGGGGGAGGGCCGTTTCCATATGCGCGTGCGAGTGCATGGCCCCGTTTGTGCGTGGGGCGCTCCGTTAAAACCCCCCGCGCGATGAACGGCACGCCCCCGGGCGACTTCCTGGGCGCTCTAAACGCCACGAACGGTTCGGCGGTCGCGGCGCCCGCGCTCGCGGACGCCAGGCCGCTCGGCTACGCCGTGTGCGAGTTCTCGTCGTTCCAGCGCGAGATGCAGCTGCTGTACGGCGCGGCGCTGGTGCTGGCGGTCTTCCTGTGCGCGCAGAGCCTGCTGCTGTGCGTGCTCGTGAGCCAGGTCAAGAAGGCGTCCCGGCTCGTGCGCGCGCTGGGCAAGGAGGCGGGCGTCGCTGGCGCCGAGGTGCGCACCAACCTCCTAGGGCCGGAGCGCAGCTCCAAATTCCAGCCGAAAACCAAGCGGGCTACCAGCAACAAATCCGTTACGTTCACAGACCCCGACAACACCTCTTGTGCGGCGCCACGCGACGTCGACGAGGAGGACCTCTGACGGCTCGGGGCCGAGCGAGCGCCTCGCGCCCGTCGCCGAGGACGGCGGCGAGGCCGAGGCCGAGGCCGAGGCCGAGGCCGAGACCGAGATAGAGCTGTCGCCCGCGCGGCCGGCCACGCGCGCGCCGCCGCCGCCGCCGGGGAAGGCGCGCTCGCCACCGTGGTACAAGCGCGGCCCCAAGTGGCTGCGGCTGATGGAGGAGTCGCTGGGTGCGTGAGCGCGACGCCGCCGCGCTCAGAGCGGCAGCATCGCGATCACCGCGGCGACGGCGAGCCGCCGCGAGCCGGGGCACTTGTAGCTGATGACGCGCGACATGTTGAGTACCGTGTAGAGTTTGATGAGCACGCCGCACCCCCGGTCCAGTTTCGGAACGTGCACGAGCACCCGTCGCGCGAAGAGCAGCGCCAGCAGGAGCAGCGCGCCGACCTGCTCCTCGGCCATGCACAGCCAGACGACCACGACCGCGGCCGCGTTGCGCAGCCGCGGCAGCACCCCGCGCGCGTAGACGGGCAGGTGCGACAGGTTGAGCAGCGGCACCGAGACGCGCTCCACGAAGAGCGCGAGCACGAGCAGCAGCGACGCGCTCGCGCCCGACGCGAGGCAGCCCAGCTCGCGGAAGTCGACGCGCGGGCACGCGAGCTGCGCGCCGGGCAGCTCGGAGGCCACGACGAGCGCCGGCACGCCGCACTGCGTGATCAGCGCCGCCTGCACCACGGCCGACACGGCCGCCGAGAGGACGTGGTGCGCGGCGCGCAACGCGCGCCGCGTGCGCGCGCCCATCTGCGAGCCCATGAAGTGGCTCAGCCCGAAGACGTGCTCCGTCAGGCTCGCGTAGACGGCCATGACCAGCACGAGCGGCGGCACCGTGAGCCCAAACATCGCGATGACGCGCGAGACCGACACGACGACCTCGCCGTCCTGGTCGGCGTCGAAGTCGGCGCTGGGCATCGCGAACGCGTCGTCGTTGGGCGCTGCGTTTGCGCCACAAAGCGGGGCCGCCCTCGCTAGCGCGCCGCCTCACCATAACAGCGAGGTCCATGGGCACTAGATAAAGGGACGCGCGTCAAGGCCGTGCGCGCGTGGTCACCGCCATGTCTGCGCCCGACGGGTGGCCGGCAACAACCGATGTGGGCGACGGCCTTGGCGGCTGGGCCAAAACGCTGAATCCCTACCCGTTTGTGCACGTCGAGGGCCAGCACTGCAGCGAGCGCCACGTCGTGCTCCAGGGGGTCAACCTGCAGGTCGCCCTCGAGGAGATCCGCGACCGCGGCACATGCCTCGACGCGTTCAACGCATGGATCAACACCTATGGCACGGCGGACGCGGATGCGCAGCGGTACGTCACGGAAGGGGAGCCGGACTACGATCCTGGGCGTTGGGACGGCTGCTACGGTTGCTTCATGGTCGAAGGCGCGGCGGGCACTGGCGCGGGTGGCCTGGCCCGGCGCCACGTGCACTTTTGCGACGTGACGGAGCCCTACCCCACGTGGGACGTCGCGCAGGGATCGTACTCGGCCCCGATCTACAAGATGTGCGCCGGCTCGGTGCAGCCCTCGCCGCCGCCGCCCTCGCCGCCGCCGCCCGACCCGCCCTCGCCCTCG
>Ga0233444_10002880_pt1 | contig 17594 bp, 13 predicted proteins | sample SI_124_October20_6_FD_182792 | JGI IMG/M metagenome (GOLD analysis project Ga0233444, IMG submission 182792) | Seawater microbial communities from Saanich Inlet, British Columbia, Canada - SI_124_October2016_10_MG | ecosystem: Environmental > Aquatic > Marine > Inlet | place: Canada: British... | reverse complement strand
GTACTACGTCATGGAGTAAAACCGTTACAGGTAATCCAATGGGAACCACTTATGGATTTGCTACTTTAAATATGAGCAACTAAATTTGAAGTAAATTATTTTGTATATTTGTAAAAAATAAAAAACAATGGCATTAAAAGGACAATATAACTTTAAAGGTATATCTTTATCTGAGGCATACTTCATGGTTGAAAGCACAAAATCAAGAAAAACACATATGAGTGAGGTTGTTTTAGTAACACCAGCTGTTTTGAACGAATTAGATGAAATAATCGAAGCACCTGTTTACGAAACACAATGGATTAAAGCTGTTCAAGCTGTTGCTAGTGTTAAATTATATACTAGTAAATCAAGCAAAGAAGAAAACCCAACATCTTTTTTAGATATAAAGAATTATTCTTTTACTCCTAGTGAAAATCAAACGGCAAAAAATATAACAATTCAAGCTTACGAATATTTAAAAACATTAGAAGAGTTTGAGGGATTTATAGACGCGTAAATTAATAATTAAATTAAATAAAATGGCAAAAATTACAGATGAGCAATTAAAACAATTGCAAGAACAGGTTAATACTATTAACCAAAATCAATTAAAAATTGGTAGCTTAGAGACTCAAAAACACACATTAATTCATAATGGTGTAGAACTACAAAATCAACTTAGGGGTATCCAAGATGAACTTGAGAAGGAATACGGTAAAGTTTCCGTAAATATTTCTACAGGGGAGTACGAAGAAATTAAAGAAGAAGATTCTAAATAGTATGCAAATACGTAAGATATCTATAGGAGCAGACTATAAAGGTAGTGCGATGCATTACCTTTTAGGACAAGATGTCTTGAATGGAAGTTATAACATACATTTAATAGATTATAGTTCTGATAAAGAATCTTTTTTAATTTATATTGAAAAGAATAATGAAGTTTTTCTTTGGAAAGAATTTAATAAAAACATCCCTGTTTCTATAGAGTACAATATATATTTTTAATATGCACTCTCCTTACTACTTTATAATCAAGCCTTTAGGTCTTGAATATAATAACGAAATAGAAATCTCTGGTCAAAAGGTGATTGTGAACTCTACTGTTGAGAATCATAAACACGTAAATAGATTTGCTAAAGTAGTTCATGTACCTAAAAGGTATAACGGCAATATCGTTAAAGATGATTTAATTATCGTCCACCACAATATATTTAGAATATATTATGATATGAAAGGCCGTCCAAAAAAATCACCAAATTACTTTAAAGATGGTTTGTATTTTATAGATGAACATCAGTTCTATTTATATCATAACGGCAAGAAATGGAATTCTGTTTTAGACTATTGTTTTGTAAAACCTATAGACGTAGAAAATTCGTATCTTTATGAGGAAGGGTTAGAAGATAACACAGGTTATTTAGTTTACTCAAACAATGAACTTTCTAAACTAGGAGTTAAAGAGGGTGATAAAGTTAACTTCAGGAAAGATAGTGAATATGAGTTTGAGGTAGATGGAGAACTTTTATATAGAATGAAATCTAGTGATATATGCACGATACTACAATAAATGACATAAAAAAAAGAATTATACAGGCAGGTCATGAGGCTGTAAACGAATTAATTAATGTAGCAAAAGAAAAAATTGTAACAGGAACAGAAGATGATGTTTCTGCTGATAGATTAAAAAACGCAGCTGCTACAAAAAAGTTAGCGATATTTGATGCTTTTGAAATACTAAGCAGAATTGAACAAGAAAAAAGCTACATTGATAATAAACCTATAGAGAAAGATAAGAAATCTTTTAGTGGTTTTGCAGAAAGAAGATCTAAGTAATGTACAAACAAACTTTATATTTTATAACAAAAGATATTATACCTGAAAAAGTTTTAAAACTCAGGAATAAAAAAAAGGCTTGGGCTTATGGATATAATAAAGAGTTTGATGTTATTATTATTAGTAAGTCAGGTGAGATAGGAGATATTTATTCTATACAAGGCTTAATTATTGCATTACCAAAAGAAAATAATGTAGAAAACTCAGAGAAGTGGACTAGAAAAGAATACCCAAAAGAACTAAAGACTATAAAGAGTATCTTTGATTGGAGAGATTTGCCAGATGATTTTAAATCAAAATGGCACAAATACATAGATAGTGAATTTAAAAAACGTGAAGAAGGTTATTGGTTTAAAAATAAAGGGGTTAATACTTATATTACTGGCACTCACTATATGTACTTGCAGTGGACCAAGATTGATATTGGGAACCCAGAGTTTAGAGAAGCAAACAGATTATTCTTTATATTTTGGGAAGCATGTAAAGCAGATAAACGATGTTATGGAATGTGCTATCTCAAGAATAGACGTTCAGGTTTTTCGTTTATGGCATCCGCAGAGACAGTTAATTTGGCGACCATATCTTCCGATTCACGATACGGGATACTGTCCAAATCTGGAGCCGATGCGAAAAAGATGTTCACAGATAAAGTGGTACCAATTTCAATCAATTATCCATTCTTTTTCAGACCAATACAGGATGGTATGGATAGACCAAAGACAGAACTTGCCTATAGAGTTCCCGCATCAAAATTCACCAGAAAGAGATTCGATTCAAAAGATAGACCTCAAGAAATGGAAGGATTGGACACGACCATCGACTGGAAAAACACGGGAGATAACTCCTATGATGGAGAGAAACTTTCCCTCCTCGTCCACGATGAAGCGGGTAAATGGGAAAAACCAGAAAACATCCTCAACAACTGGAGGGTTACAAAAACAACATTAAGATTAGGTTCACGAGTTATAGGTAAATGCATGATGGGTTCAACATCCAATGCATTGGATAAAGGTGGAGAAAACTTTAAAAAACTATATAATAATTCAAATGTAACTGAGAGGAATAAAAATGGACAAACACAGTCTGGGCTTTATAGTTTGTTTATTCCAATGGAATGGAACTTTGAAGGATATATAGATGAGTATGGATTTCCTGTATTTGAAACTCCAAAAAAAGAAATAAAAGATTCTTATGGAGATATAATTGATACAGGTGTTTTAGATAGTTGGGAAAACGAAGTAGAGGGATTAAAGAATGATCCAGATGCATTAAATGAATTTTATAGACAATTTCCAAAAACAGAATCTCATGCTTTTAGAGATGAGTCAAAAAACACTCTATTCAACCTCACAAGAATATATGAACAAATAGATTACAATGACTCTTTTGCTGTAAAGACTTCAGTTACAAGAGGAAACTTTCATTGGAAAGCAGGTAAAAGAGATACAGAAGTTATATTTTCTCCTGAGATAAAAGGAAGATTTTTTCTTTCGTGGATTCCTTCACCTGAAATAAGAAACAATGTTATAGATAAAAATGGTAAAAAGTATCCAGGAAATAAACACTTGGGTTCTTTTGGTGGAGATTCATATGATATATCTGGAGTAGTAGGGGGAGGAGGATCCAAAGGATCGGTTCATGGAATGACTAAGTTTCACATGGAAGATGCTCCTACTAATATGTTTTTTCTAGAGTATATTTCTAGACCTCAAACTGCTGAAATATTTTATGAAGATGTTTTGATGGCTTTGCATTTTTATGGAATGCCTATATTATTAGAAAACAATAAACCAAGAATTTTATATTACCTAAAAGAAAGAGGATACAGAGCTTTCTCTCTTAATAGACCTGATAAACATAGAAATGTTTTATCAAAATCTGAAAAAGAATTAGGTGGTATACCGTCTTCATCAGCAGTAATTTCTGTACATGCTGAGAACATAGAAAGCTATATTGAAGGTCATGTAGGAGTGTTAAGAGATGAGGGAAATATAGATTATGGTAGTTGTGGAAATGTTTTTTTTAACAGGACTTTATTGGATTGGGCAAATTACGATATCAATAACAGAACTAAATTTGATGCAACAGTAAGTTCTGGGTTTGCTATTATGGCAAATCAGTCTACTATTAGGAGGGGTGAAGAAAAACGTAATCAAATAAATCTTAACTTTGCAAGATACAGTAACAAAGGTTTTGTTAGTGAAATTATTAAATAAATATGATAAATAAGCCAAGATTCGGATCTGGTGGTGGTTTCCCAAACCAGTTTGTATCAGACATCGAAAAAGACACTTATGAATATGGTATTCGTGTAGGTCAAGCTATAGAATCTGAATGGTTCTCTAGAGACTACGGAAGTAGCATGTACGGAGAGTTGCGTTCAGAGTATTTAAAAAGAAGATTATACGCTAGAGGAGACCAACCAGTAGAGAAGTATAAGAATGAATTAGCTGTAAATGGTGATTTATCTTATCTTAATCTTGACTGGACTCCAGTACCTATTATACCCAAGTTTGTAGATGTAGTTGTTAATGGAATATCTAATAGATTATTAGATGTGAAAGTAGAGGCTGTAGATGATTTATCATCCATGAAGAAACAAATGTTTCGTAATGAAATGTATACTGATATGGTTGGTAAAGATATACTAACTATGGTTAAAGACGAAACTGGAGTGGATGCTTTTAATAATCCACAAGATGAAGTTCCTGATACTGAAGAAGAATTAAATCTATACATGGATTTAAGATATAAGCAAGCTATAGAGGTTGCTGAAGAGACTGCTATTAAAACAATACTTGAAATTAACGAATATGAAGAAACAAAGAGGAGAATAGATGAAGATAATGTTGTTTTAGGTATATCTGCTTTAAAACATTCTTTTGATATTCATGACGGAGTTAAGATAGAATATGTTGATCCAGTTAATTTTGTTTATTCACCTACAGAAGATCCTAACTTTAAAGACTGTTATTATTTTGGTGAATTGAAATCAGTTCATGTTACAGAGTTAAAAAAAATAAATCCAGATCTCACTCAAGAAGATATTGAAAAAATATCTAAACTTGCTAGCAGATTTGACGGATATAAAAGTACACAGAATTTACAAACACAGAGTGGATTAGATAAGTCTAATGTTTCTTTGTTGTATTTTTGTTACAAGACAGATAAGGAAATTGTATACAAAGTAAAAGAAACTGCAAACGGTGGTCAGAATCCAATTGAAAAGGATTCTTCATTTAATCCACCAGAAGAAAGCCAAGAAAGATTTAAAAAAGTATCTAGAAGAATAGATGTTTGGTATGAAGGAGTATTGGTTATGGGGACTAATCACTTATTAAAGTGGGAGGTTATGGCTAACATGGTTAGACCTAAGTCAGCTTTTCAAAGAGCATTACCTCCATATATTGTTTCTGCTATAAAAATGTCTAAAGGGAATATAGACTCTTTAGTTAAAAGAATGATTCCTTTTGCAGATCAAATACAATTAACTCATTTAAAATTACAACAAGTCGTTGCAAAAATGATACCAGATGGTGTGTTTATTGATGCAGATGGTTTGAATAGTGTTGATTTAGGTAATGGAGCTTCATATAATCCTTCAGAAGCTTTATCTATGTACTTCCAAACAGGTAGTGTTATAGGTAGGAGTTATACTGAAGATGGGGACTTTAATAACGCTAGAGTTCCAATTCAAGAACTAACAAGTAGTGGTTCTAATGCAAAGATTCAAAGTCTTATTGCTATGTACAACTACCAACTTAATATGATAAGAGCTGTTACTGGTATCAATGAAGCTAGAGATGGTTCAACACCAAGTGAGCATTCTTTAGTGGGTGTTCAGAAGTTAGCTGCTTTGAATAGTAATACAGCTACAAGACATATTGTACAGTCAGGAATTACAATTACAAAAAGAATTGCTACCGCTGTTTCTTATAGAATATCTGATATTATGATGTATTCTGATTTTGCTGATGATTTTGCAAAAATGATTGGTAAAAACAACATGGCAGTTGTAGAAGAAATACTAGGTGTTCATTTACATGACTTTGGTGTATTTATAGAGATAGAGCCAGATGAAGAAGAAAAAGCTTTATTAGAGCAAAACATTCAGCAATCTATTCAGTCTAAAGTTTTAGACTTAGACGATGCAATTGATATAAGGGCTGTCAAAAACGTAACCTTAGCAAACTCTTTACTTAAGATAAGAAAAAAGAAAAAAAGAAAAGAAGACTTAGATATTCAACAGCAGAATATTCAAATGCAAAGTAAAGCTAATGCTGAATCAGCACAAGCTGCGTCTCAATCAAGAGTGCAAGAAGAGCAACAAAAATCTCAATTAGAAGCTCAAATGATTCAAATGAAAAGTGACTTAGAGATGAAGAAAATGCAGGCTGATAAAGAGATACAAAAAGAATTGATGCAAATGAAACATCAGTTTGATTTACAATTAAAACAAATGGAAACGGATAATGTTTCTAATAAAGAGAAATATAAGGAAGACAGGAAAGATAGTAGGACAGATAAACAAGCTACTCAACAAAGTAGATTGATTAGTCAAAGAAAAAAAGACCTACCTCCAGTTGACTTTAATAAATCAGGAGATGCTAACCAAATAATGAATAATTTAAGTGGTCAAATAGCTCCAGAAAACATGTAGTTTTTTTAACTAATTTTGTAAAACAATTTAAATCTAATCTAATATGAACAAAGATGATCAAGACGTCGACTATAAAGTTGACTTATCAAATCCACCTGTAGAAAAACAGGTTGAAGAAAATAAAGAAGAAGATTCTGTTGAGAATCAAGAAACTGAATCTAAAGAAGAGGAAGTTGTAGAGCAACAGGTTGAAGAAAAAAAGGAAGAGGTAGAGGAAGAACCTACACCAGTTTCCAAAGAAGAAATGATTGGAGAGTACCTTACTAATAAATACAGTATGGGTATTGAAGATCTAGATAACGTTCTTTCAAATAAAAACAAGAATGCTCAAGTTTTACCTGAAGAGGTTGAAAAGTATTTAAAGTTTAAAGATGAAACCAAGAGAGGTTTAAAAGATTTTGTAAAAGCTAATGAAGATTTTAGTGATTATGATGACTCATCTTTATTAAAAGAATACTATAAACAATCTAATCCAGAGCTAGATGATTCTGATATTAATTATTTAATAGAAGATAAGTTTGCTTTAGATGAAAGTGTTGATACAGACACAGATAAAAGAAGGAAAATTCTTGAGAAGAAACAAGAGCTTTATAAAGCAAAGCAGTATTTTGAGCAAACAAAGGAAAAATACAAAGCTCCACTTGAGTCAAGTATGGAGGGTATTCCAGAGAAAGCAAAAGAGGCTGTTGAGTTTTATCAGCAATATAACGATGAAAAGGCAAAAGAGCAAGAAGTAATCTCTAGACAAAGACAATCTTTTGAAGAGAAAACTTCTAGGTTTTTTAACAATGATTTCAAAGGTTTTGAATTCAAAATTGGGGAAAAAACATTAAACTTTAAACCTAAAGACAAACAAGAAGTTGTAGACAAGCAATTAAACTTGAACAATTTTATTAATTCGTTTTTAGATGACAAAGGTGTTCTAAAGGATGCAAAGAAGTATCACACCGCTTTAAACATGGCTATGAACCCAGAGGCTTACGCTAAGTTCTTTTATGAGCAAGGTAAATCTGATGCGGTAAATGACGTGGTTAAAAAAGGTAAAAACATAGATATGAATGTGCGTTCTAAGGTTGATTCATCAAAACCAGGTGCAAAATACAGAGTCGTAGAAAGCGGCAAAGGATTCTCATCTGGATTAAGAATTAAAAAAAAATAATAAACGCTTAAAAATTTAAAAAAATGGCACAATCTATTAATTTTGACGGGTCTGCAGGAGCACAAATCGGTGGTTCTACATCCCTAACACCAGCACCAGGAAAGAGTTTAGGTAATTCTAACTACCTTTCTAATGCTGATTACACATTCGCACAACAATACTTACCAGACTTGTATGAACAAGAGTTTGAAAGATACGGTAATCGTACCGTAGCATCTTTCTTAAGAATGGTAGGTGCAGAAATTCCTTCTTCTTCTGATTTAATCAAATGGAGCGAGCAAGGAAGATTACACGTACAAGCTTCTGGTACTGTTACAGACGCAGAAGAAATTACTGTAGCTGGACATAGCTTTAGAGCTAACCAAACAGTTATCGTTTCAAAAACTGGAAGTCAAGCTAAATGTCTTATTACTGCTGTATCTACTGATACTATCACTGTTAAGACTTTTGCTTCTTTGGATTTATTCAACGTAGCAGGAACTGATGGAGTTGGCCCTTTTGATGACAATGATGCTGTAACGCTTTTTGTTTTTGGTTCTGAATTCAAAAAAGGTTCTGCTGGAATGGTAGGTTCTTTAGAAGCTGATTTCGAAGCTAAAGAGAACAGTCCAATTATCATCAAAGACAAATACGAAGTATCTGGATCTGAGATGGCACACGTTGGATGGGTAGAAGTAACTACTGAAGCTGGAGCAAATGGATACCTATGGTACTTAAAATCTGAGTCTGAAACAAGATTAAGATTTGAAGACTATTTAGAAACTTCAATGATTGAAGGAGAGCCTGCTGCTGCTGGTTCTGGAGCTGCAACAGCTGGGTACAAAGGTACTAAAGGTCTTTTCTATGAAGTAGAAAATGGCGGAAACGTAACTACAGGTACTATTGACTCAAGAGAAGATCTTGAAGATATCGCAAAAGTTCTTGATAAAGAAGGAGCGATTCAAGAAAATGTAATGTTCGTAAATAGAGCAACATCTTTCGATATAGATAAAGTATTAGCTGCACAAAACAACAATGGAGCGTCTACTGCATCTTACGGATTATTTGACAATGACGAAGATATGGCATTAAACCTTGGATTCTCTGGATTCCGTATTGGTTATGACTTTTACAAGTCTGACTGGAAATACTTAAACGATGCTACCACTAGAGGTAACATTGGAGGTATTGATGGTATCGTTGTTCCTGCTGGAACAGTAACTGTTTACGATCAAGTTCTTGGAGAAAATGCTAAGAGACCATTCTTACATGTTCGATACAGAGTATCTCCTACTGAAGACAGAAAGTATAAGTCTTGGGTAGTTGGTTCTGCTGGTGGAGCTGCAACTAGCGGTGATGACAAAATGGAAGTTCACTTCTTGTCTGAGCGTGCTCTTTGTACAATGGGAGCTAACAACTTCATTTTAATGAAGTAATATTTACTTAAGGGGGACGCTAATTAAGGTTTCCCCCTTTTTCTTTAATTAAATTAAATCTTAAATAAAATGGCAACAAGAAATGCAACAAAAGCGTTTGGATACAATTCTTTATTTCCAAACTTAGAGCAAAAACAAAGAGTTTTTGTAATAAAGGAGAATAAATCTCCTATCCGTTTAATGATAGCGGTAAAACACACATCAAGAAAACCTTTAACTTTTTTCGACGGAAAACTAAACAGGGCACTTAGGTATGCAACTAATCAGCTAACTCCATTTATGGATGAGCAAGATGGTGTTGTTACTATGGAGCCTATCGTTTTTGATAACGGTGCTTTAATTGTTCCTGAATGGAATGTTAATTTGCAGAAGTTTTTATTAATTCATCCTCAGTTCAACAAAACTTTTTTTGAATTAGATAAAGAAGCAAATGCAAGTAAAGAGGTTGAAAGTATATACTCAGAATTAGACGCTCAAATAGAGGCTAAGAATCTTAATATTGATGATTTAGAAGCTATAGCTAGAGTATGTATGAAAGGAAGTATATCTTTAATGACTTCTTCAGAATTAAGAAGAGATATGATTATATGGGCAAAGAAACACCCGTCTGAATTTATGTCTTTGTTAAGTGATGAAAACCTTAAATTAAGAAACATAGCTGTAAGAGCAGTAGAACAAGGTATATTACACATTAATAGTGATAATAGGACTGTCGTATGGAAAGACAAGAAGAAAGAGAAAATAATGGTTGCTCCTTTTGGAGAAAACGTTTATAGTTCTCTTGGTTTATTCTTTAAAACAGACGAAGGTCTTGATGTTTTACAAAACATTACAAACAAATTATAATTACTTTATCACTTAATAACAGAAGAGGTCGCAAATTGTGACCTCTTTTTTTTTGTATTTTTGTAAAAAATATATCCTATGATAAATAGCGTAAGAAATACTGTTATGTTTTTGTTGAATAAAGATAACAGAGGATATGTGTCTCCTTCAGAGTTTGATTATTTTGCTAAACAAGCTCAATTAGAAATATTTGAGTCTTACTTTTCTGAATATTCTAAGGCTCTATTAGCTCAAAACTCTAGAAAAAGAGGTTTGAATTACGGAGACTCTGTTGCTCATATACAAAACAAGATTGACATATTTTCAAAAAATCAAGCATTAACTTTTTCTACTGATCACTTTGTTGTGCCTTCAGATTTGTATAAATTAATAAACTTAACTTATGGAGGAAAGGTTGTTCAACAAGTTCCAATGCATCGTTTAGATATGATTGTGAATAGCAACTTATCCGCTCCTAGTGTTACCTACCCTGTATTTACAAGAGAAGGTGTTAAAATGAATGTAAGGCCTACAAGTATTTCAACAACAGGAGATGTTATTGCTAATTACATAAGAAAACCTTTAGATCCTCACTGGGGATATAACACTATAAATTCTGATCCTGTATATAATTCAGACAGCTCTGTAGATTTTGAAATATCCGAAGAAGATGAAACTGATTTAGTTATTAAAATATGTAAATATTCTGGATTAAGTATACGAGAAGCTGATGTTGTACAATTAACTAGCCAACAAGAGCAGTTAGAATATCAAAAACAAAATTCATAACATATGCCAATTATAGGAACAAACATAACACAACAGCAATATTATCAAAATGACGGCAACAATCCCACTAATGAAAATTGGGGTACTTATCAATACCTTTTGTTGTCTGATATTATAAACAACTTTTTAGTTACTTATGTTGGAGACGATAAGGTAATAAATAAGATTGACAGAAATGAAATAATATTTCACGCAAAAAGAGGTTTACAAGAATTACATTATGACGTGCTTAGGGAAGTAGTTGGTTTTGAAGCACAAATTCCAGACACTTTAAAAATGCATCTACCTCATGATTTCGTTAGCCTGGTTAAAATATCTTATGTAGGTAGTGATGGATTAACTCACCCTATAAATCAAAATTTCAACTCAAAAATAACAAAGTCGTATCTACAAGATAATTCTGCTCAAAGAAATATATTGACTGATTCTAACGGAGATGCTATAACAGGTACTCCAGTAATAGAAACTAACTGGTTAAATCAACCAAAAAAAGATTTAAGAACAACAAACAGAGGTTCTAAGGGACAAAGATACGGTTTAGATACTTCTACCTCAAATGAAAACGGAAGTTACCTTATAGATAAAAATTCTGGAACTATAATGTTTAGCACAAACTTACATGGACAGAATGTTGTTATAGAATATGTTTCAGATGGGTTGTATTCCTGTGCAGATAATGAGTTAAAAGTTCATAAATTAGCAGAAACGTTTATGTATGACTACATTTTTTCAAATGTATGTAAACAGAAGTTTGGTATACAAGAGTTTATTGTTAGAAGAGCAACAAAACAATCTTCAGCTTCATTAAGAAATGCAAAAATAAGATTAAATTCTATTAAATTAAATGAACTAACTCAAACTTTAAGAGGGAGAGATAAGTGGATAAAGTAATATGAAGATACAAAATTTATTTTCTACAGGAAAAATGAATAAAGATGTTGATGAACGTCTTATTCAAAATGGTGAATTTATAGACGCTCTTAATGTACGTGTTCTTAATACAGCTGGAAGCGATGCAGGTGCTATAGAAAATGAAAAAGGAAACGTAAAACTCACCAACATCAATATAACAAATAGTCCAGAGTGTATTGGATCTATTTCAGATGAAGCTAAGGAAAAAATATATTGGTTTGTAGTTAATGATTTAGGGTATTCATATATTTATGAGTATGATAGAACAAATGACATAACCTCCACTGTAATTGCAGATGAAAGGACTGGTAATAGTCAAGTTTTAAATTTTAATAAAGATTATAAAATAACTGGAGTTAATGTAATTTATAATAGCTCTAAAAAAAGTAAGCTTCTTTTATGGACTGATGGATTAAATCAGCCAAGAATGATAGATATAAGTAGATCTAAAACTTATGGTATAAATAATTTTTACGAAGACGATATATCTTTATATAAGAAGCCACCAAAGGAAGCTCCTTCAGTTAGACCATACAACACGTCAATAGCCACAGAGAACGCTGTTAAGGAACAGTTTTTTGCTTTTGGATATAGATACAGGTATTTAGATGGAGGTTACTCAGCTTGTTCTTCTTTTACTTACTTTCAATTCACACCTAAAGAATTTAAAATAGATTTTACATCTATGGAAAATAAAGGTATGGAGAATATTTTTAATGGATATAAAGTATCTTACAATAGTGGAGATCATAGAGTTACAGATATTCAGTTACTTTTTAAATACCCTACCGAACCTACAATTTATGTTGTAGATAATATAAATAAAAAAGACAGTTCCGTTTTAGATAACGCAACAGAGACTTACGATTTTACTAATAAGAAAATATATAAAACTTTACCTCAAGATGAGGTTTTTAGAACCTTTGATGACGTTCCTTTAACAGCAAAAGCTCAGGACATAATTAATGATAGAGTTGTTTTTGGAAACACAACTTCTCAATATGACATAGAAGAAGTAAAGGGTTCTAATGAAAACATAAGGATTAACTATAATGTTGATATAGTATCTGACTCTCAAGAGGGTCAAGATATTATAGGTTCAAGAACGGTTAGTAACACTAAAGTTACTTTTGATTTAAGTAGTTATGAGTTAAAAAAAGACTTTAAGATAACATTGTTTTTATCTGTACAGTCTGATGAACAAGGAACATCTCCTAATGAATATTTTTCTGGATCTGCCGTTTGTCAATCAGCTCTTATATTATCTCAAGATTATTCTTCTGTCAGTAGCTTAGTTGCTTCAACAGAGTTTTTAGAATGCTTATCTTCTTTAAGTAGTATTTTTGAAAGTGTAGTTACTACTTCAACACCTCCAAACCCTCTTAATCTAATTTATGGATCTTTTTCTTTAGATTCATCTACCTCTACAGGGTTTACTTTATTGGCTCCTATAAATACACATGTTACTGATGACACTCCTTTAGATAGTTCTGATAACAATAATGCAAATTTTACCACAGAAATAAGCGAGACTTTTAAATTTGAGGATGGTAGTAAGGTAAATATTAGTGAGTCGTTAAGTAACATATCTCTAAAGACACTAAGAAGTTATGAGGTTGGGTTATCTTATTTAGACAGCTATGGGCGATATTCAAGTATTTTATTACCTAGAGAATCTGTAGGTGAAACGTCAAGTGAAGTTTTTTGTCCTGTAGAAAAAAGTATAAATCTTAATAGTTTAAAAATAACCTTAAACAACAAGCCTCCTTACTGGGCTGATAGATACAAGTGGTTTGTCAAAGTAAATAAAGACAGGCATTACAATGTTTACGGTACAATATTTTATGAAGATGGTGTTTATAGATGGATTTTATTACAGGGAGCTAATTTAGGAAAACTAGAAGAAGGTAAAAACTTGATTGTAAAGGCTGACGATAATGGCCCATTAACTAAAGAGATAAAAACAAAAATACTTGAAGTAACAACTAAAAACGCAGTAGATGAGGTATCTGTTGGAGAGGGTTGGATAAAAGGAAATAAAGATTTTGAGGGAGAAAATTTAATTGAAAAAGCAGGTACTTACATTAAGATAAGACCTAATGGCTTTTCAATGGATTTCAAAGAAGATAATTTTATTTTTTATGAAAATTCAGATGTAGCTGGTAATGGTTTTTTAAATAGCTGGACAGGAACAAACAGAATAGTTATACCAACTGAAACAGAGCAGGGTCTTTTACAAAAAATATCTACAGGAACCACAACAAACCCTGTTACATATGTCAATCAAACTTTAAGCCCTGGTAGCGATGTTACTTTAGAATTATCTTATACTGAAAGTGACGGAGATCCTAGTTTCAATTACTTTAAACAATGGCAAGTAAATGGAACTTATGAAACAACAGCAACAAGAAATTCTTTTGGGCTGTTTTTAGACAGTGAAACAAACTTTCCTTCACTTGATATAGCTAGTTACAGTGGAGCTGAACCAGGAACTACAGTAAAATTTACCGTAGACTCTTTAAACGATGATGATGAAAGGTTCTATTTATATATTTATAAAGTAGTAAACTCAAATAGATGGGTGATGAAAATTGAACCATCTGAATTTACTGCACTTTTAGAAAATTCTACAATAACAGCAAAATTAGAGATTATATTAATAAGTGGTCTAGCTGTTTTTGAAACAGAGCCAATTGATATAGATGATGATATTTACTATGAAACAGAGGAGACTTTTTATATAGAAAATGGACTTCATAAAGGTAATTTACAAGATCAAACATCTTCTTTACCATCTATTTCTAAATTAAAATTTGGTAATTGCTTTAGTTTTGGTAACGGTGTTGAAAGTGTTAGGATTTCAGATGATAGGTTTAAACCTAGTTTAGATATAAAATCAAGACCTAATATATCAATTATAGAAGGTTACGAAAAAAAAGAAGATGAAACTAAATTAATATACAGTGGAGCTTTTAATGAGAACACTGGTTATAATACTCTAAATGAATTTAATTCTAGTAGAGGTATAACTAAATACATGGATATGAAGTATGGATCTATTCAAAAGCTTTTTGCTAGAGAATCAGATTTAATTGTACTTCAAGAAGACAGGGTTTCAAAAGTATTGTATGGTAAAAATTTATTACAGAGTCCAGATGGTAGCGGAAGTTTATCTCAAATAGAAAAGGTTTTAGGTCAAGACGTTCCTTATTCTGGAGAATATGGTATATCAATAAACCCTGAATCTTTTTCTAACTATGAGGGTAGAATGTATTTTACAGACGCAAATAGAGGAGCTGTTGTTAAATTGAGTAATGATGGTTTAACACCTATTTCATACTCTGGAATGAAAGCCTTTTTTAAAGAGAATTTATATAACAACAAAGCATATTATAATATAGGTGGATTTGATCCTAAATATCATCAATATGTTTTATCTATGGGTAATGATCAGGTTCCTCAAGAAACTTTAGAGCTAGATTGTGCTTCTGCTTTTACAAGAACAATTTCTTCTGCTGGATTTAGTTATGAATTAAATGTTGGTTCTTTTCCTGGAACAACAACTATCAATTATACTACTTCTGCGTCTACAAATATAGTTGTAGTTTATAACGGTGTAACTCATACAAATAACGGATTAACAGGTACAGGACAAATTACATTTCCTGTAAGCTCTTCTGATTTAAACGTAACTAATATAGCTACAGTAACTTTAACACCTGTAAGTACTGCTACGATAAGTATAACACACACTTGTCCTGTTCCAGATACTTTAGAGGTTGTGCTTGTTGTTGTAAATGATTCTCAAGAGGTTAATCAGAATATAATAAACAGATTTAAACATAACGGTGCTCAAGGTAATATTTATAATTCAGATTTAGATGTTTTTGAATCTGACGAATTAACTAGATACGAAGTATTGACTGGATACATGGGAACTGATATTATACCTAACAACGGAGATACTATTACTATATCTTCCTTAAAACAAATTGGTGTACATACGGGAGATTTTAATGATTGTAATAGTTTGGGTTATTTAGTTTCTGCCGCTGGAGGTCTTAGTGTTCAAAACATAATAGATCAGGCAACGTATCCAACAGTAACTACCACTACTACTTCTTCTGAAGAAGAGAACGTTACTTCATTTACATTTAATAGAACAAACACTAGTGAAAAATTATATTTAGTTTGGAACTACATAGATTCTTTGCCTGTATTGACAGACGATAGTGTAACTGGAATTACAAACGGAGGTAGTAGCGTTATAAACGTAGTTGCAAACGATTCTATACCTTCACCATACACCTTAACAATAGGTACTGCTCCTTCATACGGTACTGCTGTAGTTAATTCAGATAATACTATAACCTATAGCCACACAGAAGGCAACAACCTAAATGACAGTTTTACTTATGTTGTTAGTAGAGGTGGGGCTTGTCAAGCAACTGCAACAGTTACAACTCAAGCATTAGCAATATCTGTAGATACTTACATATACATATATTTTGATGACTCAGGTTCTATGGCAACAACTGAATCAGAGCTTCAAACACTTAGAACTGGTGCTTTAAAAGGAACGTTACAAGATTTATATGCAACTGCAGGAACAGAGTCTAGTGGAAACACAGATAGTTCAACAAACGGTAGTGATGAATATGATAGTAAAGTAACTATTGTTTACGGAGCAGGTTCTTCAAATAGCTGGCAAGATGAAAGAACTTTTGCTGCTTTAGGAGATAATGATGTAAATGACTTTATATCTACATCATCACATAATAATTTTCCATCTGATGCGAGTAATGTGATTGTGATTGTTTTTCAAGACGAGTCAACTCCATACGGTGCGAGTGGAGGTGGAACTACTGCACCATCAAGAACAGCAACATACGATACAGATATGGCTGATTTAAGATCAAGAGTTACTTCTTTAAACTCAACAAATAGTGGTTTTTATAGAGGTATACTAATGGAGGTACAAGGTTATGCGCAGTTTAACGCATTTATTGATGCGGTAATTGGAGGTACAGGAACTTATTCTGGAACAAACGGATTATCAGATTTAGTTACTGGTTCATCACCTACATTTAATTTCGTTCAAAACGTAGAGGAAAGTGACAATAACGACGCAAATGCTCCTCTTAAACCAGTACCATACACAGGTAATTTTGATCAATGGCAATATTATTACTTGTATTTAATAACTGATTCACTTAACACACTAGGATTCTCTCCATCGCCAGGAGCATGGCCTATAGTAATAGACGATTAATATGGGATTACAGTCAGGACAAAGAACAATAACATACGATGAAGTTTACAACGCTTGGACTTCTTTTCATTCTTATGAACCAGAGTGGATGGAAAGATTAGGTACTAATTTTTATAGTTTTAAAAACGGAGAATTATATGTTCATGATGAAAATGAAAGTAGAACTAATTTTTATGGAAGCTCTCATGGATGTAGTATAACTTATTCTTCTAATAAAAACCCGTCTGACGTAAAGCTATTTAAATCCTTGTCTTTAGAGTCAAATTCAAGCAGTTGGTATGCTACACTAAACTCAGAACTTGAGGCTGGACTAATAGGAACCTCCTCTAACAATAAGTTTGAAGATAAAGAAGGTTTTAAATACGGATACATAAGAAGAAATGTGTCTAATAAATTAGACTTTAACAAATTATCTATAATTGGTATCGGTAATTTACAAGCTGTACCAGGAACTAATCAATATCAGTTTACTAAAAATATACCTAATCAAATCTCTTTTAATGGATCTGATGGAGTTGGTGGAGATGAACTGTTTTTTAATGACGGAACAACTAAGTTAGTTGGGGTTATTAACACTTTTCAAGACAATGTTATAACTACAGTATCTACTGACAACTTACCACAAGCCGATGATTTTTGTTTTGTTGTTAAAAATGCAGAATCAGAGTCTTATGGGGTAAGAGGTTATAGCACTACTATAAAACTAATAAATGACTCTACTTCATTTGTAGAATTGTTTGCTTGTAA
>Ga0233444_10002875_pt1 | contig 17622 bp, 1 predicted proteins | sample SI_124_October20_6_FD_182792 | JGI IMG/M metagenome (GOLD analysis project Ga0233444, IMG submission 182792) | Seawater microbial communities from Saanich Inlet, British Columbia, Canada - SI_124_October2016_10_MG | ecosystem: Environmental > Aquatic > Marine > Inlet | place: Canada: British... | reverse complement strand
AAGCGGTTACTTCAACTTCCACAGTAGACACATCTACAGTTGGAACTTACACAGTTACTTACTCAGCAACTGATGCAGCTGGCAATGAAGCAACAGAAGTTGTTAGAACAGTAAACGTTGTTGATACTTTAAAGCCTGTTGTAACACCTCAGGGTGCGGATGCTACTATTGAACTCGGTGGTACATACACAGAAGCTGGCGCAACAGCCTCAGATACTTCTGGAACACTTGCTGTTGTTGTCGGTGGTGACACAGTAGACACATCTACAGTTGGAACTTACACAGTTACTTACTCAGCAACCGATGCTTCAGGCAATAAAGGTACTGCATCAATTACTATTAAAGTTGAAGATACAACAGCTCCAGTAATAATTACTTCAAATTTATCTGCTGTAGAAAATCAAAAAGATGTTGGTTTTATAGAAGCAAGTGATCTTCAACAGATTGAATATTCATCAAGCAGTTCAGAGATTACTATTAACTCATCAACTGGAGAAATTTTGTTTAAAAATGAACCAGACTATGAATTGCAATCTACCTATTCTGTAGAGATTACAGCAACTGATTTATCAGGTAACTATTCAACTAAAATAATAACAATAAATATTACTAATGATAAATCTGACGACCCTGTTGAAGGGATTTTACTTCCACAAAGTATTCAATTGGTTGAAACACAGGAAGGCTCATCATGATCAACCAATTTAAACTTTTAGCTCTATCAATCTTATCTATAACATTAATTGCTGAACCAGCTCAAGATAGTGATTATGCAAAACATGATCCATACTTTTCTTTAAAAGATGCAGTAAATGATACGTTGGGTCAACCAAGGATGATCTTGTGTTTTATGTCAAAATTGAGACCCGATCTTATGGTTACAAGAGAGGGAGAGGATTATTTGGCGCTTGTAGATCAGGCTGCTTGTGATGAGGCGGGGCAAGTATCTTCTGGTCCACAATCATCGGGTGGTGCAGCTTCTGCTGCTGCGAATTCTCAAAGCACTGCTATTAGTTATACGGAAGTGATTGTAAATGCAGCAAGAGCTTCTAGTGCCGAGCCAATGGTTGTAAAAGCATGGGTTCCTAATAATGATGGTGGAGAGGAAATGACCATCTATACATATACTGAAGCTACAGGCGGGGTAACTGATTCCTCTCCGTTTGGTGAATTTTTAATGAGGTTTACAGGAACAACTGATAGTGGCGTAGATTTCTTTAAAGGCTATCTGCAGGCCTCGGGCTCTAGTTTAGTATATGGGGAAGAGATGGTCGACTCATTTTCTGGTCAAACTCTGACAAGTAGAGCAATTATAAACTTGGGTGAAGGTGATACAGGAAATGGTGCTGTTGAAGGTTACGTTTTTGATGAAAATGGAAGCGTTCGAACAAGAACAGATGTATTTGCTTATAATGAAGAGGCTTTTTGTAGAAAAAAGATTGCTCAAAATGGCAGTTTAATTAATGGTACAGAGAAATGTTTTTCAACTGATGAGTCTAGAGGTACAAAAGAAGTTTTCGGATATTATCTTTATGACCCAGCTTCTGGAAAGAGATTTGACCTTCCACGAAAAGGCTTTAGAGTTAAATATAACAATAAATATGGTTTCGCAGATGCTTATGGAATACATTTTGATGAGGAGACATCAAATAATTTAACTTCTGGTCTAACAATTGTTAGAGAAGATGATGATCCTAAATTAAATGGCAAAGAGTATTCAACTTATTTCTTAGGTGGAAAATTAAAAAAACGTATTGTTTCAAAAAAATCTCTTGAGAGTTTTGACGGATTAAGCTTTGTTTCATTTTTATCAAATATAACAGATCTTGGATTGGTTGAGCCTGGTGAATATAAAATGTATTACTCATCATCTCAATTTGGGTTTGTTGTAACTCATAAAAACACTTGTGGTCAGAATGGTTGCATAGATCAAGCTTTGAATACAGAAGTTTTAATACCCTTATCAACTTATTTAGCTGATCAATCTCGCTTTGGTATATTTGGATATATGCAGGGTATTGGTGGTATCGGAATTTCTTTAGATGCCATGAAAGACCCATCAAATGCTCTAGTTACATCTGAAATAGAAACAGATGTCCTGCCTTCTGATTATCCAGAAACTTTATATTGCACTGAAAACTGCCCAACTTATACAAATATTCAAGCAATGCTTGGTTCACTTGAATCGGGCGATCAAATTTCAAATAATGGACCTTTTGAAAATTATAATTCTTTCGGAGTTAATGCCAATTCCGTAGTCACTTACTCATTAAATCCTGAAACAGGAGTATATACAGCTGGTGATGGAGGTGATGCTGTATTTGATTTAAATTTATCAGATGAGATTAAAGCATCTTTAGGCCAAACTCAATTTGGTTTTGGTGCATACAGTGGTGCGCTTGTAACATCTCTTGGTGATCTTACTTGTGAGTTTGAAGAATACGATTATTGTTCATCTTCAATACAAAGCGGCGCTGTTGAAATTTATTATCAATGGGTAACGTCTCCAGATCGCTGGAATCAATATAGAGGCTTGGTTGATGATACTGGTAGGTTGGTTAGTTTTAGTAATCCAATTAACGTTTATTTTAATGCTCCAGATAATGTTGAGAAATATAAAGAATTTGCTGGTAAGGAGCTTAGATTAGAATTTGCAGGGGGAGATCAGTTATGGGGAATACCTGGAGGCTGTGTCAATAATGGTGTTTATACAGAAGATTGCGTTGATACTGATGATGATAGCAAAACAGGTTATTTGCCTTGGGTTGATAAATTTACAATACCGCCATCAGTAAGTGAGGGTAAATTATTTATATCACCTGGGCAAATTGGTCATTATTATCTTGCAAAACCTGCTTTTGGTGTAGTTATTCTTAAAAAGGCTCCATCTTATATTGGCACACTCACACTTGGATCCTCTGAAGACTTACCTACCTTAGAACTAGTAAATATTGGCCCTAATGGACCTAGTTATATTGGCTCTGAACCAAATAAACCGTCAACCGTTTCTGTTGTTCATGGTTTAAATGCCGACGAAGCAGCATCTTTTGATGATAGTAATACCGGAAACAATAATACTTTAGTAGGCAATAATGCGCCTATCTTTGAAACAGGTAGCTATGAGTTTATCATCGACGAGAATGAAACATCAGTCACAACAATTCTAGCTGTTGATCCTGATGGAGATGTTGTTAGTTATTCCCTTTCTGGTTTTAGCTCTTCAGGGCTAGATATAAATTCTGTTACAGGTATATTATCTTTTAATTCTGCACCTGACTTTGAATCAAAACAAGAGTACAACTTAACTGTAATTGCGACTGATGGAGAAAATTCTACAATTCAAGAAATTAAAATTTCTATAAATGATGTTGATGATAAAGCTCCAATAATCACATCAAGCAGATTCTTTAGCTATGATCCATCATCAGACTCGTCGTTAATTGGAACAGTTACTGCAATTGATGATGACTCTAGTAATACCAATCTTAAGTTCTTAATTTCAGGTGAGGACTTATCAATAGATGAAACCTCAGGGCAGATATCATTTGCAATAACACCGACTGAATCTTCTTATGAAGCTGTTGTAACTGTTACAGATGGCACAAATTCAACCTCACAAGCTATCACAGTTTTTATAGGCGGTAATAGTAATGGGGGTGGTTCAGGTGGGTCTGGAGGCGGCAATACAGGCGGTGGTTCTGGTAATACTGGTGGAGGCTCAGGAAGTACAGGGTCTTTAACTTTTACTGGTAAAACTATCGATGGTTACATAAGCGGCGCAAAAGTTTTCATTGATCAAAACTTTAATTTTAAATTTGATGAAGGAGAGCTATTCTCAACAACCGATTCTAACGGTGAGTTTACCATTGGAACAGATGATGAAAATCTTTATCAGTGCCTCCAATCAAGACCAATAATTGCAGATATTCCAGTTGGAGCGCTAGATTCAACTCTTGGTGAAGTTACTAAAGCATATCAAATGATATTGCCGTCTATAAATGATGCGGGCACCTCAGCAATTGTAATTTCTCCATTTACCTCATTACTTGCTTCAGCAGTTATAGAAGGAAAAAAATCATCAGGCATTAAAGAGGATATTCCGGTTGACGAGGGTTGTTCAGCAACTGCTGATATTATTGCGCAAAATATTTCAAATGAATTAAGTACACTTTATGCTGATATTTCTGCAAATTTTGATATTGATGCTCAGTCTTTAATATCTGATTTTATTGCAAATTCCAGTGAAACTAATTCAAGCAATGATTCTAGCGAATCTAATTCATCCGAAACACCTGAAATATCTTTTGAAGCAACATTTGGCGGTGCTATAAATGATCCTTCAACAAATACATTTACTTTCCCTACTGGCGCTGAGGCATGGGCAGGTTTCGCTAATGCAACAGGTTCTGCATCATCGCCTAACTACCCAATTACCATAGGCGAAGATTCTAAAATACAATTCAATGCATCAGCCCCAAATGGTGATGTAGATGTTTACTTTACATTCTGGTTTGATTTGGCCCCTAATATCAATCCTCTCTATCAAACAGAGGCAATAACTATAAGTGGTGCTGAGGAAAAGACCTATGAGATCTCAATTCCTAGTCAAGGCAATAATACTTTTAGAGTTACTCTGTTGTATCTGTTACAAAGAGATACTCCAGTTGAAATAAAAGATATAAAAATTATAGGAAATACTGAATCAGAAACATCTGCACCTAAGTGCTCATCAGAATTATGTGATTTAAACTTTTCAGGTGTTTTTGGAGATTTGGATTATAACGCCAATACAAATACTTATTTATTTCCATCATATGCTCAACCTTGGGCGGGAGCAGCTAATGAAAACTACGATGGGTATCCATTGAGTTTTACGAAAGAGGGCAAAATATCTTTCACAGCATCTATTCCTGAGAGTATTACCAATAATAATCAAGTAGCAATTAAATTTGCATTTGAAAGAAAGCCATACCCTGATAATAGACCAATTTTTTACACAGAAACTGCATACATAAGTGGTCCTAGTTCAAAAACTTATGAGATCAGCATACCGCCTTATGAAGATGAGGGTATTACGTTTGAATCGATTCTTTTATATATCGAAACTTTAGATACTCCGGTAATAATTAAAGATGTAACACTCTCTACTGACTCTCAATCAACGAATACATTGACTAGCAGCTCTTCTAAAGTTACTGAAGAAACTGCACAGAATATTGCGAGTTTATTCCCTTATACCAAACTAATTGATCAGCAAGTTTCTGAATTCTTAACTAATAGATATAAAAAATCTATTCGCGCTAATGTTGCTTTATCTAAAGCTGCTCTAGATATCGTTTTTGGTGATGGTGTGTATGAGAAGCTTCCATTATCTTTCTCTTCAAGGTATGAAACTAATAAAAATCCATTTGGCTGGTATCAAACTGAAGAACTTTCGGCTTCAAATGGTTATATATCAAAAGAGGGCATCCTTTCTAGAGAGCATTGTTCCTCAACTGATACAGTAGGATGTGATTTGTCAGAAATTACATTAGAAAATGTAGCCAATACATCTACTTCATATTCCAGACAATCTAATTTTCTCAATCAAGACATAGAGATAGCAGGACTAAAAACTGGATCATTGGCTGTTTATGCTTTTGATAATCGATCTTGGAGAGATAATTCGGTTGACTGGCAGGATAACAGAGCAAGAGAATGCCAAAATTCTAATGATATACAATTCCAAATTCCATCAAGTACCGGTAAGCAAATTAACTTCCATTACAGCTCATACTCTCAAGGTTATCGTCAATTTGATTGCTCGGGTTATAGAAAATATTATTTCCCAAAACTGAATATTGCTACCATCATGAATCAATCTGTCAATGATAATAGCTTTCAAGCTAATTACTATATTCCCGATATTGTTAGAACAGGTATTATTTCGAATGCACCATATGATTTTATTGAAAATCAGTTAACCATTGACCCAACCAATGTAATCGCTGAAATGGCTCAATTACCAACATTCTTTAAAGATACTGATGAAATTAGAAGAATGTTTAATAGCGATGATTATATGTTGTTTGAATATCACCATAATCCTTACGTTGATTACTTTGAATTCGATACAGTTCCAAGAAACGATTATTTTAAAGATGGACAAAGCGGGCAGGCATACAGAGGTCAAGAAGCTAGAGATGCAATGTTTAGCAAGCTGCAAACCGAGGAGACATTTGATGAATCCATTTATGGAAACATTGCTCCAAGATCAAAAGTAATAGGTAAGATTAGCAAGCCATTTATAGAAATTATTGAGTTAACTTCAGAGCAAACTCTTCACCCAATATTCCCAATCTACAATGCAAAATCTAAAACTCTAGATTACTCGTTAAATGGAGCTTCTTTTGATCTTGATAATATTAAAAATATAGTTACGAACTCAATTAATGCAAATAACTTTATTGCCAACTTCTTTTTTAGTCCAGATGACACAGTTACTGCTTCTATTCCTTTAAAACTATTTATCCACAAAGGCTCTGATGATGTGCTGGATCCTAATGAGAGTTATTTTGAGATTTCATTTGCAATCAATGTTTCTTCAAATACTAATGGGCAAACAATTGAACTTCCAGTAGGCTCAGAAATTGTTGCTAAATATTTTGAAGATGATTTAGTAATTACAAAAACCATAATAAATAACGATGCTGATATCTTATCATTGACAGCTTCTGACACTTCCAATCAACCTGAGGTATCCTTAAGTCTCCTAAGATTAGTTCCAAAAGTTACAGGATCATTACCAGGTATAGAAGATTTCTTTAATAGTGAAGGAGAGTATTTTTATAAATTAGACTTAACTCCAAGCGGCCATTCAATTATAGATTATGATAGAAATACCGTAGATATTATTCAAGGATCTTTTTCAGTATCTAAGAATTCAGCTTTTCCAATAAATGCTCATGATCTTGAGTTGAATGAAGGACAGACAAAAAATTTATGTTTCTGGAGGTCTGCTGAAAGTGCATTAAGCCCAACAACGCTATCGCTTTCTTTTTCTGAAAGAGATAGACCTGGAAGAGGGGCTTTAGCTGATGATTTCAGATTATCAAGCAACGAAATCTCTTTTGCATCAGATGAGACTCAGTCTTGTATAACTGTAACTGCTAACGATGATGTTCATTTTGATTGGATGCATGAAGCATTTTTAGATATTTCTAATCCTACTAATGGTCAAAGCCTCTCAAGAAATCAAGTCCGTATCAGAATCACAGACTCTCTTGGATCAAATAACAGAATAGGTGGAGTTTCATACTTAACAAATAGCGCACCAATAATAAACTCCAAATCATCATATATAGTTGGTTTTGATGAAACGCAGGTTGGAAAGATAAGTGCTTTTGATCCAGATGGTGGTGCCATCACATGGTTCCTCGGCGGGGAAGATGTAGACTTTTTCTCTATAAATGAAAATGGTGTGCTTGCATTTGATTCACCTACTTCAAGTGAATCAAAAAGTGTTTATAGAATATCAGTTGGAGCCAGAGAAATTGATTCAAGTAAAACTACAACTAAAGATGTGTCAATAATATTGCAAAATTTAGAAAGTTTTGCTCCTGTTATCACTTCATCTGATGTGTTTAGTGCAGTTGAAAACTCTGCTGATAGTTTTGGATCAATTATTGCTAACGATCCAAATAACGATCAACTTACATATAGCTCAAATAGTGCTGAAATCCTTATAGACTCAACTACTGGATCAATGAGTTTTAAGACCGCTCCGGATTATGAAATCAAATCGACATACTCAACAAAAATTACAGTAACAGACGGCACCTATTCAGATTCTCAAAACATTGTTGTATCAATTACTAATATTAATGACAATTTCCCAACATTTGTATCAACAGGTGGTTATGAGGTTACTGAAGGAAGCAAACAAATTGGTCCGGTGTTAGCAGCTGATATCGATGGAGACACATTAGTATTTTCAATAGATAGTAATGAAATTAGTATTTCAACTGCAGGAGTTCTTGCATTTATAGAGGCACCTGATTATGAAACTAAGAACGCTTATTCTGCTGTTGTTTCAATCTCAGATGGTATTTTTTCTTCCAATCAAAATATAAATATCACTATATTAGATTCAGCAAATGAGAGCCCGCCATTAATAACAACAACATCCTTTACTGTTAATGAAAATCAAACAGAAATTGGAGATGTGGGCGGTTATGATGCTGATGGCGATTCCCTTACGTATTCATTAATTTCTGGTGATATAGATAATATTTCAATTTCATCAAATGGTGTTTTAAGCTTTCTTGAAACCCCTGATTATGAAGAAAAATCAACCTATAACTTTGCCCTTGGTGTATCAGATGGCTTCTCATCAAATCAGTTCTCAATAGAAATACTGTTAAATGATGTCTGCGATTTTGAATTTATTGAAAATGGCATTTTCATTTCTTCTAAAGTAGAAGATAAAGAGACAAGGATGTATGGCTTTAAAGACTCACAAGCATTCACCTCTAGATATGTTGGTAAATTTTCATTAAATTCAAGTGATTATGATGTTTGTGCAGCTCCTAATTATGAGGAAATATTTGATATTAGTATTACAGGTCCTGATGCTGCATTCTTTACCTTAAGTGCTGATAAGGCAAATGACTATGATAGGTACTATGTTTATCTTTCTAGTAATCTTGATTTTGATAATCCTCAGGATGAGGATGGTAATAATATTTATGAATTTGCAATTACAGCTGAGCTTGATGGCGTTACTAAAAATAAAAATCTGACTTTATCAATTACAAACGAATATGAATTTGGAAGGGTCAACTCATTAAACTTTAATCAAAATACTGAGCAGATTGAGATCGAATATGAAACAGACCATGATCTTCCTGATAATACGGCATATTTAGGTTTTAACGTAAGAGGTCCATCTGCACCACGAAATTGGTTTAATAGTCCTTTAGTCGAATATAGCTCTGAGCAATCTCTTTATAGTATTAAATTTTCATATGCTGATTTGCTTGGTAATGACAATAATAGGTCTGATGTCTTATGGGGCGGTTATTATCAAGTTTTTTCAGTTGACGCCTTCGATTCAAGCGGAGAAATTATTGAAACAAAAAATGTAAATTTAGTCTTAGGTGATGTTACCAAATACGTTCAATCTAATTCAGGTATTAATTTAGCAAAAATTAACTCTTTGGATGTAGGTATTAATGCTAACGTTGCAAATGGCAATAATCAGATTTCGTTTGCTGGAAGTATCGCTGGAGATATTGGATATATAGACACAGCTAACACTAGAGGCCCTGGTAACGATATTCGTTTGAGCATAGCTTTTATGCGTGATGGCTATGTAAATAATTTAAGCGGGCAACTTGTATCCTGGTTTATATATCCCACTTTTCAAGATAATGGAGACGGTACTTTTACAGCTAGTTTTGATGACACTCAAATTAGCGAATATCTAGCATCAGGGAAGCATGACTATAGAATTCGCCTTCTCCAAAGAGGTTACAATGGAAGTAACTACTACACATATATATATCCTGAGGAATTAATTAGGCTGGGTCTTGTAGATTCCTTTAAGACTTTCTTAAATCCATTTGATGTTAAGGAAGATTATTCTGGCCCTGCTATAAATTCTATTTCTCCTATTAATGTTCAATGTCTTGAAGATGATCCTAACCACCTTAGCGCACAAATTTATATAAGTGCAGATGTAAGCGATTTAAATCTCTATCCTGACATTCAATTCACCTTTAAAGACAGTCAAGGAAATGATTATTATCAATCAACATATGGAACGGGTGGAAGTAATATAGTCTCAACAACTGTTACATTAGATGTTACAGAAGATTCTGTTGTCGATGACTTTATAATATATCTTCATAAAATACGTTCCTATGATTCTTCGCTTAATGGAACTGTTTATGAAACCGGCAGTAATTTATATCAAAGTCCTGATCCAAGATCAATAAACTTATTAAATAGTTGTAGTATTCAAAACGTTCCTCCAAAAATCACCTCAGATTCAACTTTTAAAATTTTAGAAAATCAGCTTGAAATCGGCAAGGTTATAGCTGAGGACCTAAATGGCGATAAGCTCATTTATACGATTTCTGAACAAGATGATATAAAAATAGATCAAGATACCGGCCAATTAACTTTTATAAATGCTCCAAACTATGAATTAAAATCAATCTATGAACTTGAAGTTGCTGCAATAGACACATCAGGTGAGATGGATGTTCAGCAAATTCAGATTATCATCCTCGATGACCCAAATGAGGCCCCAAATCAATTGCCAACTATTACAAGTGGGCCTGAATATTTTGCAACAGAAAATAATATAAACATAGGAACTGCAACTGCTGAAGATCCAGAGGGTTCTGATCTTTCTTGGGTGATGAGTGATGGTAGTAGTATTATAGGGATTAGTGAAAGCGGAGCCTTATATTTTATAAATATTCCTGATTATGAAAAAAAATCTTCATATGGTTGTGATTATCTTTCAAATGGCTCTGGAGATAGATATGCCATAACAGTTAATGATGGAGAGGGGCAGACAACCCAAGAAATATGTGTTCGTGTCAGCGACGTAACAAACCCTGTCTTTACGAGCTCTCCTAATCATGATGCTGATGAATTACAGACAGTTATAGGCAATGTTACCGCTCAAGGTGATGGTAATTTAACCTATTCTATGAGCGATGGAAGTAGTGTTATTGATATAACTGCTTCTGGCTCTCTATATTTCTTGAATGCCCCTGACTATGAGACTAAAGCGTCTTATGGTTGTGATTATATTAATACTAATGGTGCATCAGGCGATAGGTACGCTGTTACTGTTACCGATGGAACTTACGAATCCACTCAAGAAATTTGTGTAACTGTTAATGATATTGCTGAAAGACCATACTTCACTTCTCAACAAACTTTCTTAGCTAAGGAAAATCAAACTAGTATTGGTATTGTTACTGCGGCTGATCCAAATGGTGATGAGCTTAGTTTTAGAGCTAGTGATGGTAGCAGTATTATTGAAATTACAAACGACGGCTCATTGTACTTTTTAAATGCACCTGACTTTGAGACTAAAGATTCATATGGTTGTGATTATATTAATTCTAATGGTGCCTCAGGTGATAGATATGCAGTTACAGTTTCTGATGGAATCAATGAAGTAACTCAAGAAATTTGTGTAAATGTAGTAGATGTAACTAATGTTGAATTTATTTCAGACTCTAATTTTACTATTGATGAGCTACAAACAAGCATAGGAGAAGTGAAAGCTATTGGAGATGGTAGTTCAATTACTTTTAGTATGGATCAACCAATCACTACTGCACCCGAGCTATTTATTTCTGAGTGGGCAGAGGGGAATGGTAATAATAAGTACTTAGAAATTGCAAACTTTACTGGGGCCGAGATTAATTTGGATGATTATTCTCTTGCAAGCGTATCAAATATGCCAAGTATTGTGGGGGAGCATGAATTTTGGAATCCATTTAAATCCGGTGCAACTATTGCCCATGGTGATGTCTGGGTTGTTTGTAAACCAGATATTGATGAAACAATAATTAGTCAATGCGATCAATTTAATCAATATTTATCAAATGGTGATGACGGTTGGAAGCTGGTCAAGGGATCAGAATCTGATTACACAGTAATAGATTCATTGGGCGATTTTCAAGGAGATCCTGGTTCGGGTTGGAATGTTTGTGGTATTGAAGAGGCAACGAAGGATCATACATTAATCAAAAAAATTGGAGTTAATGGTATTGCTAATTGGAATAGTTCAATAGGAACCAATTCAGATGACTGCTCTTGGATTGTGAAGGATCTGAATGATTGGTCAAATATTGGTGCTCACTTATACAATAATAATCTTAATGAAATAAATATTTCATTAGATGGCCAGCTATTCTTTATTACAGCTCCAGATTATGAAACACAAGCATCTTACGGTTGCAATTATTTAAATAGTGGATTTGGTACAAGATATGCTGTAACTGCAACTGATGGAGTAAACTCAGCTATTCAAGAAATATGTATTACTATTAATGATGTGGACGAGTCTCCATATTTCACATCAGGAAAAGCTTATTTATCTAAAGAAAATCAAACTGCTATTGGTTTAGTCACAGCAGAAGATCCTAATGGAGACGAGCTAAACTTTACTCTTATGGTAACCAAGCCTACTAATTATTTGTTTAATGGTACATTCGGAGACGCAACATTTGATCCTGATACTAACACTTATAATTTCCCATCTAATGCACAATCTTGGGCAGGCTTCTACAACACAGACACATCTGAATATCCATTAACATTTGCAGATGATAATTCTTACGTAAGTTTCACCGCATCTGTTCCATCTGGTGGAGAGCAATCGGTTCAATTTAAGTTTGAGGCAAATCCTTTCCCAGATACAATACCTGAATTTTTCACAGAAGTTGTGAAGGTAAGTGGGTCTGAAGAAAAAAATTATACAGTACAAATACCTGAGCAAGGTTCTAATACCTTTAATCAAATTCTGCTTTATATCACTGAAAGAGATACTCCTACCATTATTAAAAACATTAATATTGTTGATGCAGATTCTTCAGTTAGTTCAGAAATCATAGAAATAACTAGTGAAGGTTTACTGTATTTCTTAACATCTCCTAATTATGAAACTAAAACCTCATATGGCTGTGATTATCTTGAAAATGGAACGGGTGAAAGTTATGAAGTCACAGTTACAGATGGCGAAAACTCAGCATCTCAAAATATTTGTGTAAATATTGAAAATTTAACTGGCCCAGTTTTTACAAGCACTCAAGATTATTCTATTTTTGAAAATATTACTAATATTGGTAAAGCAACTGCAACTGGTTCAGGTGATATTACCTTTGATATGACTGATGGAAGTAGTGTAATCGAGACCACAGAATCTGGAGAATTGTTCTTCTTAAGCCCACCTGATTATGAGACTAAAAACTCATATGGTTGCGATTACATTAATAATGGTAATACCTCTGATAGATATGCAATTACAGCAACCGATAGCGAAGGCAGCGCAACACAAGAAATTTGTGTAACTATCAAAGATATTGATAGTGTTCAATTCACGTCAGATCAGAACTTTAGTATTAATGAAAACACCACTGAAATAGGAAATGTTACTGCTTTAGGTGATGATGGTGATATAACCTACACCATGAGCGATGGTAATAGCGTTATTGAAGTTACTGCAAATGGTTTATTGTATTTCTTAAATGCTCCTGATTATGAGACCAAAACTTCTTATGGTTGTGGTTATATAAATAACGGCGATACATCGGATAGATATGCAGTTACAGCCTCTGATGGAACAAACGAAGCTACACAAGAAATTTGTGTAACTATTAATGATGTAGCAGAAACTCCTGAAATTACCTCAAGTCCAAATTTTAATGCCGACGAAAACCAAACAAGCATTGGTCAGGTTATAGCTGAGGATCCGAATGGAGATGACTTAACTTTTAGAATGAGTGACGGAAGTAGCGTTATCCAAATCACATCTGCTGGCTTATTAAGTTTCATAGATATTCCAGATTTTGAAACTAAAGCCTCTTACGGTTGTGGTTATATTAATAATGGAGATACTTCAGATAGATATGCAGTTACCGTAAGCGATGGTGAAAATGAAGCAACTCAGGAAATATGTGTAACCATTAATAACATTAATGAGTTTGCTCCTGTCATTGAATCTGATTACACATTTTCAGCAGCAGAGAATCAGAAATCAATTGGTAAAGTTATAGCTACTGATGGTGATGGCGACTCTTTAACATATCAAATGAGTGATGGAGGCAGTGTAATAGAGATCGATAACGGGGGTAATTTAACTTTTGTAAATAGTCCTAATTATGAACAAAAAACCTCATATGGTTGTGGCTATATTAACAATGGAGATACTTCAGATAGATATGCAGTTACCGTTAGTGATGGTGAAAAATCAGTAACTCAAGAAATATGCGTAAATATTACTGATGAAACTGATAACTTTAATGCTCCAGTTATAACATCTGGCTTTGAATTTACAGTTCCTGAAAATCAAGATGATATAGGAAAAGTTATTGCAACTGATGCTGACGGTGACAGTGTTTCATTTTTAATGAGTGATGGCGGCAGTGTTATTCAGATAACAACGGACGGCAATTTAAGTTTTATTGAAACTCCAAATTTTGAAGAAAAAACGTCTTACGGTTGTGGTTATATTAACAATGGAAATACTTCTGATAGGTATGCAGTCACTGCGAGTGACGGACAGCTAACTTCAGTACAAGAAATTTGTGTAACTATCACCAATGTCAATGAGTTACCTTTTATTAATGGACTCAGCTCATTTATTGATGCAGAAGAGAATCAAAAGTCTGTTGTAAGCGTCTCTGCAACTGATCCAGATAACGATACTCTTACCTATGAGCTTGCAGGAGTTGATAGCAGCCTATTCACCATTTCTACTGCTGGAGTTATTACTTTTAATGAAGCTTCAGATTATGAAGCACCTGGAAGTGCAAGTGGGACCAATACTTATAATATAACTGTAGTTGTATCAGATGGTGAGTTAAGCACATCTCAAGACATCAATGTAACCGTTACAAACATTGCCGATCAGATTTCTGGTATAGCAGTTGATGGTTATGTTGCTGGTGCAACAGTTTTTCAAGATCTAAATAATGATGGAGATCTTGATGTAGGGGAGCCTTCAGCTGCAACTAATTCACTAGGTGCATTTAACCTAACTCTTTCAAGCGTTAATAGAAATGCTCCGGTAAGGATCATTAACGGGTTTGACTTGGCAACTAATGAAATTCATCCAAGTATTCTTGATATAAGTGTTAATGAAACAGGTACATATGTAGTTTCTCCAGTATCTACATTAGTTGGTCGTTTAGAAATCGATGATCCAAATTTATCTAATTCTCAGGCTGAGTCAATGATTGCATCTTCACTAGGAATCTCTATAACAGACTCGCCTAATGATTCTATTTTAGGGTTTGATCCAATCGCTTACTTCACAGGCTCTAACGAAACTCTAGCATCTGAAGCTAAACCAGTTTATGCAGCAAATCAGTTACTTATGTCACAAGGAGGAGGTAACTATAGCGTACATAAATATATAACTGATCAAGTTCTTAGCAACATTTCAGCTGTTTTAACTAATTCCACAGGTTCAAGTATTAATTTAAGTTCAGCCGCCGATATTGTTGGAATTAAGCAGGATGCATACGATGCAATATTTGATTCTTATGTTGAGACCACGCTTGCATCAAATCCTCCAATCAATGAATTTCAATTCATGAACAACAAGGCAGTCATCACAGACTATCTAGATGGTTCAGCTAACTCATCTGTGAGTTATTCACTTTACGGGGTTCATGATGGTAACTCCACTTTAGTTGCTAATTTAGTTGGAGCTAAACTGGATTACGATAATTTAAAACAAATTCTAGATAATGATGGTACTGGTCGACCAATGGACTTGAGCTTTGAGCTTTCAAGCTTGCCCGTAGGAAGTGGCTCTACTAGTGTTGCCTTGCGTTTATTCTATGGTGACGATGTAATTCAGGGTGAGGATGAGGATTATTTAGAGGTAACTTTAACTGCAGAATGGGAATCAGATGGTTCAATATTTAATATTAAACTTCCTGCTAATCAGCAATTACTTGCATCTTTTTATGACAGAGGTGGCGCTAAATTAAGTCGAAAAGTTACTAATACTATTGAAGATATTCTTACTGTTGATCAAGCTGGCGTAAATAGACCTGCCTCACTAGAAATTAAACTCTCTGAGCTCTTTGCAATTTTCCCAACTGAAGTAACTGGTATGTCTAATTTCTTAAATGGTGCAAGTCAGTTTACATACCAAGTTGAGCTAGGTAATTTTACTATTTATGATCATCTTGAAAATACATTTAATAAAATCCAGGGCACTTTTGAAGTCGCTTCAGCACCTGAGGTTACAGTTTTTGCGGATGATATATATGTGCATGAAAACGCTTCATCTAAAGATATCACCTTTAGACTTTCTCATGCCCATTCAAAAGATATAACATTTGATTACGCTATTGCTAGTGAAAGCACTGCATCATCAAATGATCATAATCTTGCAGCAGGCTCTATTACCATTGCCTCAGGAGATACTTCAGCAACATTAACCATCCCTGTCATTGACGACAATCAAATTGATTCTGAATACCAAGAAGAGTTACGTTTAAATTTATCTAATATTCAAAATGCTCAACTAGGTAGAGCTTATGTGAGTGCTTATATTACTGATGGTGAAAAAATCATGGACAATAGCGCATTAAAAACTGAACTAGCTAATAATATTTTCAAGAATTCACAACAAAGTATTGTTGAATACATTAAGGCAAAACTTGATGCCTCAACCGTTGCCATGGGTAGTGCTAACTATACATACAGCGAGGTTCTTGTTACTGAAGGTATCACTTCCAATGTTTATGCTTATATAAATAATTTAGCTGGTGCATATGAAGTAGCTAGTGAATCTGTAATTTATGCAATCATGAGCAAAACTGATGCTTATGTAGATAATCAACTTGATAATTTTGCTGATTACTCAGCTATGGCAACTGCATTAACTCAATTGAATTCAGGTCTTAAAGGTCTAAATGTAAGCCAGATTATTGGCACAAATATCAATACTGATGGTAGTTTCCCAAGTGGGCAAAACACAACAAGTTTACAAGCCGCTATAGATAACGCTACTGATACTTTAGTTACTCTTGCTGCTGATACTGTTGCAGATGTCTTGGGTCAAGATACCAGTGTTAATTTCCCAAATGCTAATGTAATAACTGGTACAGAGGGCAATGATGTGATCGATGGTACCTCCGGGTCAGATCTTATTGCTACTTTTGGTGGCACTGATACAGTCAATCCATCTGCAGGTAACGATAAAATATTAGGTGGTTCTGGTGTTGATACGCTAAACGGTGGTGATGGAGATGATCATATCTATGGATATGCTGGCAACGATGTATTAAAAGGTGATGCAGACGCTGATAAAATTCTTGGCGGCAAAGATGATGACACCATTAATGGCGGTGCTGGTGATGATGATCTCAGAGGTGAGGCTGGCAACGATACTATTACTACCGGCGCCGGTAGTGATACTGTTTCTGGAGGTCTGGGAGACGATACTATTATTATTGATTCTATGTAATGAAAAATAAGTTTTTGCAATCACTGTTTTTATTTAGCATTGCTTTTGTTAGTGCTGACACCTATGGCATGCAAATTTTTGTAAAGACTTTAACAGGTAAAACCATTACTTTAGACGTTGAGCCTAGTGATACCTTAGAAAATGTTAAAGCTAAGATCCAAGATAAAGAGGGAATACCACCTGACCAACAAAGGCTTGTATTTGCAGGCAAAACTTTAGAAGATGGTAGGACTCTTTCTGATTACAATATTCAAAAAGAAGCTACTCTGCATCTTGTTTTAAGAATCCGTGATCAAATTAAAACCATCGACGGCGGTGCTGGAACCAATACTGTTGCCATTTCTTATGGCAGTCTTTCAGGCTTGCAAGATTTTACTACTCGTAGCCTTGATTCAGATTACACTCTT
>Ga0233444_10002867_pt1 | contig 17644 bp, 14 predicted proteins | sample SI_124_October20_6_FD_182792 | JGI IMG/M metagenome (GOLD analysis project Ga0233444, IMG submission 182792) | Seawater microbial communities from Saanich Inlet, British Columbia, Canada - SI_124_October2016_10_MG | ecosystem: Environmental > Aquatic > Marine > Inlet | place: Canada: British... | reverse complement strand
TGTGGCTTTAAACCCCGATCATCCGCAGCGTTATGTGGTGGTAAAGGGTGACACGCTTTGGGACATTTCTGGCTTGTTTTTGAAATACCCTTGGCATTGGCCTGATATTTGGCATGTGAACCCTCAGATAGAGAACCCTCATCTTAATTTACCCGGGTGATGTTTTGACGTTAGTTTATCGTGATGGTAAACCCGTTTTGGAATTAACGCGTGGACCTGTGACGTATAAAATGTCACCTGAAATGCGTGAGACAGCTTTACAGCAAGCTATACCAACAATACCGCTAGATGCGCTTAGGCCTTTTTTAAGTCGACCTAATGTGGTTGGGGCTGAAGTATTAGAAGCAGCACCCTACGTGGTTGCTAGTTCTGAAGAGCGATTAATATCAGGAGCCGGTGATAAAGTCTATGTCCGAGGCATTAATGCCGAAGAAGGAAAGCACTATAGTATCTTCCGTGGCGATAAGGTATATCAGGATCCTGAGACTGATGAAATACTAGGCTATGAAGCAATTTATGTGGCTGATGCTTGGTTATCGGTTATAGCTGATATCTCCACAGCAGAACTACGTGAAACAAGTCGTGAAGTATTAATTGGCGATAGATTATTACCCGTTGTTGATGATCAATATGAGGCGAATTTTTACCCTCATTTGCCTGAAGATAGCTTTGCAGGACACATTATTTCTGTCTTTGATGGTGTTTCTCAGGTCGGCCAATATCAAGTGGTTGTCTTGAACCGTGGCGAGCGTGAACGGCTAGAAGTCGGTCACGCATTATCGGTATACCAAGCGGGGGATGTAGTGAGAGATACTGTCTCAGCGGATCCAAAAGACTCGGTTACATTGCCTGATGAATATGCGGGTGTTGCATTGGTGTTTAAGACTTTCGAAAAAGTCAGCTACGCGATTGTGATGAAGGCAAACCGTGCGATTCACGTTGGAGATAGAGTGAGCGCCGCTAACTAAGTAATAAGGATATTGCGCTGAAACAATTTTCTGAAAGTCATAAAGAAATAGCATGTTGGCTGGCCTTGCATCGGATACCCGGTGTGGGGCCAGCTACATTTGCACGGTTGTTAAATCAGTTTTCTAGCCTTCAGGCATTATTTGAGAACCCAAAATTGGCTGAAGGGATTTCTGAGCGAAGTCGTTCGGCTTTATTGTCACCCGATTGGGATCAAATTGAGCGGGACTTCGCATGGTTTGATGCGCCAGACCGCCATATTGTAACGCTACATGATGCGCTATACCCACCTTTGCTAAAGGAAATTGCGGACCCGCCTTCTTTATTGTTTGTGCAAGGTGAGGTATCACTTTTATCGCAATGGCAGTTAGCTGTTGTCGGTAGCCGTAACCCTTCTCCTTCTGGACGTGATAATGCATTTGAATTCGCGCGTTTTTTAGCAAGTGGTGGGTTGTCGATTGCCAGTGGCTTGGCAATGGGTATTGATGCTGCAGCACATCAAGGGGCGCTGGCCGGGCAAGGGAAAACGATTGCAGTCGTTGGCACGGGCTTAGACCGCGTTTATCCTGCGAAACACCGAGACTTGGCTTATGACATAGCTGAGCGAGGTGCCATTGTGTCCGAGTTTGCGCTTGGTACGTCACCGCGGGCAGAAAATTTCCCTAGGCGTAATCGTTTGATTAGTGGTTTGTCTTTAGGGACCTTGGTAATAGAGGCGGCAATACAGAGTGGCTCTTTGATTACGGCACGAATGGCATTAGAACAAGGACGAGAAGTTTTTGCGATTCCAGGTTCAATTCACAATCCTTTAGCTAAGGGCTGTCACCGATTGATTCGGGAAGGGGCGAAATTGGTTGAAACTGCTGAGGACATTATTGAGGAACTTGGCGCGATAGCGGGAGTCGATAGCGACAGATTTGAAGGTAGTGCTGTTTCAAATGCCGATTTACAGCCAGAAGATCCGGATTATCAGGTGTTACTGGCGTGTTTAGGTTATGATCCTATCGAAATAGACAAGCTGATAGCAGAAAGTGGATTGACGGCTGAGATAGTTTCATCCATGCTGTTATTACTAGAGCTGGACGGCCAGGTGGCATCGTTATCTGGTGGTCGTTATGTCCGGGTTGGTCGTTAAAATCAACCAACATAGAGGAATGCAATGAAAGAAAATGTGATTGATGTATTGCTGTATTTATTCGAGAACTACATTGATAACGACGATGTCGGTCAGCCAGATAAGGCGACGTTAGAAACAGAATTAGAACAAGTTGGTTTTCCTGAGCTAGAAATTGATAAAGCTTTAGTCTGGCTAGAGAATATGACGGTGATTGCTGAGGAGTCGTCTGATGCTAAGCCGGTAGCCCCTGATTTGACAATGCGTTTTTACGCTGAGGAAGAATTAGAATTATTAAATACAACATGTCGTGGTTATTTGTTGTTTTTGGAACAAGTCGGTGTGCTTGATGCTGCAACGCGAGAAATCGTTATTGAGCGGGTATTGGCTTTAGATACGGATGAAATTGATTTAGAGCAATTGAAGTGGGTAGTGTTGATGGTGTTATTTTATCAGCCGGGCCGTGAAGTTGCTTACGCATGGATGGAAGATTTAGTATTTGAAGATATGGAAGCTGTTATTCATTAGTTTGAATAAAGGTTACATATTTGAGTGTCACTGCCCGTTCATGCGGGCAGCGTTGTATTAGAAACTGTCATTTTGGTAATTGAAAAGATATGCTCAATAAATTAGTTATTGTAGAGTCGCCAGCTAAGGCCAAAACCATTCAGAAATATCTGGGTGAAGGTGTGGAAGTTTTAGCTTCTTATGGTCATGTCCGTGACCTATTGCCGAAAGAAGGTGCGGTTGATACAGCGAATGATTTCGCAATGAAGTATCAAGTGATCGACCGTAATAGTAAACATGTCGATGCGATTGCCAAGGCAATGAGAAAAGCTGACGTCCTATATCTTGCGACGGATCCTGATAGAGAGGGAGAGGCGATTTCTTGGCATTTGTATGAGTTGTTAAAAAAACGTGGGACGTTAAAAAATAAAGAAACGCACCGCGTTGTCTTCCATGAAATTACCAAGCAAGCGGTTAACGAAGCGGTTGCTAATCCGCGTGAATTATCAATGGATATGGTCAATGCACAGCAAGCCCGCCGGGCACTGGATTACTTGGTTGGGTTTACTTTGTCGCCGCTGTTATGGAAAAAGGTGCGCCGTGGTTTATCGGCTGGCCGAGTCCAAAGTCCTGCATTAAGGATGATTGTTGAGCGCGAACTAGAAATAGAAGCGTTCAAACCACAAGAGTATTGGTCGATAGAAGCTGATGCCGCGTTCGATAAACAGGCGTTTGAAGGTAAATTAACGCATTACAAAGGTGAGAAGCTATCCCAGTTTACGATTAATAACGAAACGGGCTCAGCTGAAGCCGTCAAAACCTTGAACAAGGCCGCTGATGGTAAGTTGTTAGTTACCAATGTGAGCAAGAAGCAACGCAAACGTAACCCTGCGGCGCCGTTTACAACATCGACATTACAGCAAGAAGCATCGCGTAAGCTAGGCTTTGGTGCACAACGTACAATGAGCGTGGCACAACAACTTTATGAAGGTGTTGATACGGGTGATGGTGCTGTGGGTTTGATTACTTATATGCGTACCGATTCGGTTTCGCTTGCAAATGAGGCGGTAGAAGAACTACGCGGTTTTATTGCTGAAAAATATGGCGCAGCAGCAGTGCCAAAAACACCACAAGTTTATAAGACTAAATCTAAGAACGCGCAAGAGGCCCATGAAGCCGTTCGTCCAACGTCTATTTTGCGGACGCCTGAATCACTCAAGTCTTATTTGCCTGCGGATCAGCTCAAGTTATATACCTTAATTTGGCAACGTACGATTGCGAGTCAGATGGTGCATGCCACGATGAATACGGTCGCGGTCGATCTTGGTTGTGGTGCTGGAAACACCTTCCGAGCTAATGGTTCAACGGTAGTTAATCCAGGCTTCATGAGTGTCTATCTTGAAGGTAAGGATGACTCAAAATCTGATAAAGATGAACGTCTTTTACCTCCGATGGAAGTGGGTGATGTTGTCGAGTTGAAAGTAATTCGTCCTGAACAACATTTTACTGAGCCACCGCCACGTTATAGCGAGGCGAGTTTAGTACGCAGTCTTGAAGAGCATGATATTGGTCGACCTTCAACTTACGCGAGTATTATCTCGACTTTGTTGCAACGTGAATATGTAGAATTAGAGAAAAAGCGTTTTCATCCAACTGATGTTGGCCGTGTTGTCGGTAAATTTTTGGTTGAGCATTTCACTAAATATGTTGATTATGGTTTTACGGCCAATTTAGAAGATGATTTGGATGCGGTATCACGTGGTGAAAAAGAGTGGGTGCCGTTACTTAGAAATTTCTGGTGGCCCTTTAAAGAACAAGTTGAAACCAAAGATAAAGAAGTCCAGCGAAGTGATGTTACGCAAGAATTACTAGATGAAGATTGCCCAAAATGTGGCAAGAAACTATCCAGCCGTTTAGGTCGTAGTGGTCGCTTTATTGGCTGTACGGCTTATCCTGAATGTGATTACACCCGTAATATCGATGGTGAAGAAACGACGGCTAGTGAGCCTGAAGTGGTGGCGGATCGTAAATGTCCAAAATGTGAGTCTGATCTTTGGGTGAGGGTAGGAAAATATGGCAAGTTTATTGGTTGTAGTAGCTATCCTAAATGTAAGCATATTGAGTCATTAGAACAGCCAGAAAATACAGGCGTTGACTGTCCACAGTGTAAAAAGGGTGAGATTCTGACCCGTAAATCACGGCGTGGAAAGATCTTCTATTCTTGTTCTGGTTATCCGGAGTGTGACTATGCTCTGTGGAACGAGCCCGTTAAAGAAGCTTGTCCTGATTGTGCATGGCCAATCTTGACCGTCAAAACAACGAAAAGCCGCGGTACAGAGAAAGTGTGTCCACAAAAAGGCTGTGGTTTTACTGAGAAGGTTGAGTCTGGGACTTAAGCTTACTTGGCTTGTTGGGTGAGAATTTTATCTAGCTGATCAGCGAAGGTTTTACGATCGCTTTGATTGAGTGCGGGTGGCCCGCCCGTGTCGACACCACTCGAACGCAAAGTGTCCATAAAGTCACGCATAGTTAGCCGCGCTTTAATATTAGCAACGGTATATAGTTCACCACGGGGGCTCAGTACTGTGGCGCCTTTTTCAATCGCATCTGCTGCCAGCGGAATATCGCTGCTGATCACTAAATCCCCTGGTTCCAATCGTTTTACAATTTCATCGTCAGCGACATCGAAGCCTTTATTGACTTGATAGAGTGAAATATATTGCGATGGTGGAATTCGCATTGTGTGGTTGGCAATCAAAGTGGTTTGGGTTCGCGTTCTTTCTGCTGCTCTGAACAGGATATCTTTTATGACAACGGGACAGGCGTCAGCATCGACCCAGATTTTCATGCCTTAATCTGCTTTTAGTTGTTCGAAGCTTTGTGTCGCGATGGCCATGGCTTGTTCTGTTGATTTCGCTAGTACGTTGAAGTGGCCCATTTTACGGCCTACACGCGCTTGCTGTTTGCCATAGAGGTGTAATTTGTTATTGGGTACAGATAATAATTGGTACCAATTAGGTTCCGTTTTACCCCAAACATCGCCAAGAATGTTAATCATTACAACAGGTGATGTTAACTCGCAATCACCAGAGGGCAAATTGCACAGCATGCGTACTTGTTGCTCGAACTGTGAGGTTTCACACGCATCGAGCGTGAAGTGGCCAGAATTATGAGGTCTTGGGGCAATTTCATTCGCAATGATATCGCCTTCTTTTGATATAAAGAATTCAACGGCCATGGTGCCAACGTAATCTAGTCCTTCGGCAATTTTATCAGCCATGTCGGTGACCGCTTCAGCTTGCTGCTCACTGATGATGCTGGGGACTGTCGTGCTATGCAAAATACCACCGATATGGACATTTTCTGCGATTGGGAAATTAGTAATATCACCTATCTGGCTACGCGCTAAAACAGTTGAGACTTCGCGTTCTAAATTAATGCGTTGTTCAAGTACACATTCGGCTTGGTTTAGATCAGAAAAGGCTTGTTTTACTTCTGAGAGGGTATGACAGACGACTTGGCCTTTACCGTCATAACCGAAGTTGGCAACTTTCAAGATGGCGGGTAGTGTGATATTGCCTTCTATTTGGCCAATGTCAGCTTCAGCACGGATGGCTAGAAAAGGCGCAACAGCAATACCCAGTGAGGCGATGAACTCCTTTTCAACTATTCGATTCTGTGTTTTTGCCAATGCAGCGGATGAGGGGTGAACGACTGTTTTCGACTCTAAAAATGCGAGTGTGGCTGCAGGAATATTTTCAAATTCGGTGGTAACAGCATCACAGGCTGATGCTAAGGTCATTAGGGCCGCTTCATCATCATATTTGGCACAAATATGTTGGTCTGCGATGATGCCGGCAGGACTGTTGGTATCAGGGTCTAAAACAACGACCTTGTAACCCATCGTTTGTGCTGCAGTTGTGAACATACGGCCTAATTGACCGCCTCCAAGCATGCCGAGAGTTGCGCCGGGGAGAATCATAGTTGATCTTACCTTTACTGTGGTGGAAGTGTCATATCCAACACGCTTTTGTGTTGGTCAGATCTAAATTGTTTTAGTTTTTCAGCAATAACGTTATTGCAAGTTGCAAGTTGCGCAATAGCAAATAGCGCGGCATTGGCTGCGCCAGCTTCACCAATCGCGAAGGTCGCGACAGGAATTCCTTTGGGCATTTGAACGATTGAGAGCAAGGAGTCTTGGCCTTTTAAATATTTTGATGGCACGGGAACGCCTAGTACAGGGAGCGTTGTATTGGCTGCAAGCATACCGGGCAAGTGAGCTGCACCGCCTGCGCCGGCAATAATGCAGTTTAAGCCTTTTTCTTTAGCTGTAAGCGCATATTCGGTCAGCAAGTCAGGCGTGCGATGGGCCGAAACAACTCTGGTTTCATAAGGGATGCCAAAGGCTTCGAGCTGCTCAACCGCTTTTTGCATTACAGGCCAATCACTGTTACTTCCCATAACAACACCAACAATAGGCTTATCCATATTTGTTCCACTCTATTTTAGAATAACCGCTTATTTTAGCTATTTTATTGAAATTAGGGAAATTTGTGGTCTGTTTGCTTGTGAATGATAACTGCTGTGATGATTGTGTACACATAGATTAACAGCTATAATAAACGGTCCATTTTGCCGTCTTTTATTTTATTGAAGACAGTGTTTCTCCATTACAATTTGGTCGCGAGAAGCCAGGCATTAACGCAAAGTTGAAGGTGACGGACGTGAGTCAGCCAACAGAATTAACACAAGGCCTGTATCGGCCAGAATTTGAAAGAGATAACTGCGGTTTCGGTCTGATTGCTCAGATGGATGATAAACCGAGTCATTGGCTTATTGAAACAGCAATTGAGGCGCTGGGTAATTTAACCCACCGTGGTGCAATTGGTGCAGATGGTAAGACCGGTGATGGTTGTGGCCTTTTGATGAAAAAACCAGATGGCTTTTTCCGCGCAGTTGCAGAAGAGCTTGGCTTCGCTTTGTCTAAACATTATGCCGTGGGTATGGTGTTTTTATCGCAAGATGCTACGCAAGCGGAAGTTAACCAAGCGATTGTTACCAAAGAACTGATTGGCCAAGGTCTTGATGTCCAAGGTTGGCGTGATGTACCTATTGACCCTGAAACTGCATGCGGTGAGCAAGCGATGCGCTCGTTGCCTTTGATGCGTCAGGTTTTTGTGAATGCCCCTGTTGATATGGATGGGACGGATTTTGAACGTCACCTCTATATTGCACGTCGTTTGGCAGAAAAATCAGTCAATGATGATGCGTTTTATATCCCAACCTTATCGTCACATGTTGTGTCATATAAAGGTCTGGTGATGCCCGCTTATTTATCTGCTTTTTATACAGATTTGAAAGATACGCGGATGGAGACTGCAATTTGTGTTTTTCATCAACGCTTTTCGACCAACACGCTGCCGCAATGGCGTTTGGCCCAACCATTTCGTTATCTAGCACACAATGGTGAAATTAATACTGTTCAGGGTAATCGAAACTGGGCATTGGCGCGTGGTGCAAAATTTGCGACTTCGTTGATTGAAAATATGGGCGATGTCCGCCCATTAGTCGGAATGACAGGTTCAGATTCCTCTAGCATGGATAATATGCTTGAAGCGTTATTAGCTGGTGGTGTGAGTTTGTTCCGTGCAATGCGTTTATTAGTGCCGCCAGCCTGGCAAAATGATCATACGATGGATGCTGATTTAAAAGCATTCTATGATTATAACTCGATGCATATGGAGCCTTGGGATGGTCCCGCAGGTGTTGTATTAACGGATGGTCGTTATGCCGCTTGTACGTTGGATCGAAATGGCTTGCGCCCGGCACGTTATATCATCACGAAAGATCGACATATTACGTTGGCATCAGAAGTTGGTGTGTATGCCTATAAACCTGAAGATGTGGTGGCGAAAGGCCGTTTAAAGCCAGGTCAAATGCTAGCCGTCGATACTTCTACAGGTAAGCTGTTATTGCCAGATGATATTAATACGAATTTAAAAGAAGCGCAGCCTTACCGTGAGTGGCTTGAGGATAACTTGCAGCGTTTACAAGATAGGGCTGAGGATGAAGTGCCTCCTTTATTATCAAAAGAGATGTTAGGGTCGTTAGAAAAACTTTATCAAGTTAGTTTTGAAGAGCGTGATCAGGTATTACGCGTCTTAGGTGAGGCCGGTCAAGAGGCAACGGGTTCAATGGGCGATGATACGCCGTTCCCTGTTTTGTCACGGCGTGAGCGTTCTTTGTTTGATTATTTCCGCCAACAGTTTGCCCAAGTGACCAATCCACCGATTGATTCCTTACGCGAAAGTATCGTGATGTCATTGGAAACGTGTTTCGGTAAAGAGCATAACTTGTTTGAGGAAGGTGCTGAGCATGCCAAGCGCGTGGTGATTGATTCGCCTGTCCTATCGACCAGTCGCTTTAATCAATTTTTAGCGCTAGCAGAGAGCAATGAAGACTATAAAACGACGACATTGTCTTTGCATTACGACCCCGCTATTGGGCTGGAAGCGGCTATTGATGCTATTACAGATCAGGCCGAAAAAGCGGTTCGAACAGGCACTGTCATTTTGGTCTTAACCGACAAAGATGCAAAACAAGGTACTTTGCCGGTGCATGCTTTATTAGCGACGGGTGCAGTTCATCATCGTTTAATCAAGGCCGGTTTACGTTGTGATTCGAATATTATGGTCGAAACTGCAACAGCACGTGACCCACACCACTTTGCGGTATTGATAGGGTATGGCGCAACGGCTGTTTATCCTTACTTGGCGTATGCCTGTTTGAATGATTTGATTGCGACTGGTGAGTTGCAAAAAGATTATCCGGCAGCCTGTGAGCAATTTCGTAAAGGTATTAACAAGGGCTTATATAAGATCACGTCGAAAATGGGTATTTCAACCATTGCGAGTTATCGTGGTGCTCAGCTTTATGAGATTGTCGGATTGAATGAAGTTGTTGTTGATAAATGTTTTGTCGCGACGACGAGCCGTATCAGTGGTACGGGTTATGAAGAGTTACAAGCGGATCAACAAACGTTGGCCGATAAAGCTTGGAATAATCGCAAAAAACGTGAGCAAGGTGGATTATTAAAATACGTTCACGGTGGTGAATACCATGCATACAATCCAGATATCATTGGCCAGCTTCATAAAGCGGTACAAGGCGGTAGTTATGATGATTATAAAGCCTACGCTACCTTAGTGAACGAACGTCCAGTTGCGGTGTTACGTGATTTACTTGAACTTAAATTGGTCGAGCAACCATTAGCGTTAGATCAGGTTGAAGACATTAGTCATATCTTAAAACGTTTTGACAGTGCCGGCATGTCCTTGGGCGCATTGTCGCCTGAAGCCCATGAAGCCTTGGCCGTCGGAATGAACCGATTAGGTGGCCGTTCTAATTCTGGTGAAGGTGGTGAAGACCCTGTTCGCTTTGGTACGGAGAAAGTGTCTAAGATTAAGCAAGTTGCTTCTGGCCGCTTTGGTGTTACACCACATTACTTAGTGAATGCTGAAGTATTACAAATCAAAATAGCACAAGGTGCTAAGCCGGGCGAAGGTGGGCAATTACCCGGCGGTAAAGTCAATAAAATGATTGCGAGTCTACGCCATGCGACGCCAGGCGTGACCTTGATTTCACCACCACCGCATCATGATATTTATTCGATTGAAGATTTAGCGCAGCTGATTTTTGATTTGAAACAAGTTAATCCAGATGCATTAGTCTCTGTGAAATTAGTATCAGAAGCCGGTGTAGGCACGATAGCAGCCGGTGTTGCTAAGGCTTATGCTGACTTGATTACGATTTCAGGTTATGACGGCGGAACAGGCGCGAGCCCATTAACATCAGTGAAATATGCTGGTGGACCGTGGGAGTTGGGCCTATCAGAAGCGCATCAAACATTACGTATGAATGATTTACGTGACAAAGTTCGCCTACAAACAGATGGCGGTCTAAAAACAGGTTTAGATGTGGTGAAAGCTGCAATTTTAGGTGCGGAAAGTTTTGGTTTTGGAACCGGGCCGATGGTTGCGTTGGGCTGTAAATTTTTGCGTATTTGTCACTTGAATAACTGTGCAACCGGTGTTGCAACACAAAATGAAAAATTGCGCTCGCAGCACTTTATTGGTTTACCACAAATGGTGATGAACTATTTCCAATTTGTTGCACGTGAAACACAAGAGTGGTTGGCGGCATTGGGCGTTGAAAGTCTTGAGGCTTTAATTGGTCGTACAGATTTATTAACGATCTTACCGGGTACAACGGATAAGCAACGGAAGCTGGACTTGACACCTTTATTGTCAACAGCTGGTATCGATGCAGATAAGCCACAATTTTGTCTTGAGCCAAAGAATGAGCCTTATGATAAAGGTGAGTTGGCCGAACAGATGATAGTGGATATGAAAGAGGCAATCGTTAGTAAATCGGGTGGTTTCTTTAGCTATGATATTCGTAATATCAACCGTTCGATTGGTGCGCGGATTTCAGGTGAAATAGCACGTCATCATGGTAATTACGGCATGAATGAGATGCCGATTCGTGTCCAATTGACAGGATCTGCTGGCCAAAGCTTTGGTGTTTGGAATGCCGGTGGTCTTGAAATGCGACTTGAAGGTGATGCCAATGATTATGTTGGTAAAGGTATGGCTGATGGTAAGTTAACCATTTATCCTTCGCCAGAAAGTGATTTTGCAACACAAGAAGCCAGTATTATCGGCAACACCTGCTTATACGGTGCAACCGGCGGGATGTTATATGCAGCAGGTATGGCGGGCGAACGTTTTGCCGTTCGTAACTCAGGTGCGATTGCTGTTGTTGAGGGTGTTGGCGATCACGGTTGTGAATATATGACGGGTGGTGTGGTCACTGTCTTGGGTGAAACAGGGTTAAACTTTGGTGCGGGTATGACCGGCGGTTTTGCTTATGTTTTAGATATGGATGAGTCATTTTCAGAACGTTATAACACGGAGTTAGTAGAGTTAGTTCGTATTGATGGCGATGAAAGATCAGAGCATGCACTGTATTTGAAAGCGATGATCGAAGATCATGTTCGTGAAACAAATAGTGTGTGGGGTAATCAAATTTTGGATATGTTCGAGCAACGCTTGAAGCAATTCTGGTTAGTGAAGCCGAAAGCAGCTGCTGTTGATGGTTTAATCGAGTTAGTGAGTAAACGTAAAGCGAAAGCGGCTTAGGTTTAATCCAGAGAAAAGAATAAAAATTATGGCTAAAAACACTTTTCAATTTTTAGAGGTCGGTCGAGTCGATCCTAAGAAATTAGATGCTGCAGAACGCGTCAAACGTTCGGGTGAAATTTATGGCAATTTTGATAAAGAGGGTGCTGCGGATCAGTCTGAACGTTGTCTGGAATGCGGTAACCCGTATTGTGAGTGGAAATGTCCGGTTCACAACTATATTCCTAACTGGTTGAAATTGGTTAGTGAAGGTAATTTAGAGCAAGCGGCCGAGCTTGCTCATCAAACGAACACTTTGCCTGAAATTTGTGGTCGGGTTTGCCCTCAAGATCGTTTATGTGAAGGTGCTTGTACGCTTAATGATGGTTTTGGTGCTGTCACCATTGGCTCTGTTGAAAAATATATAACTGATACCGCACTTGATCAAGGCTGGCGCCCAGATATGTCAAAGGTTGTCGCTACCGGTAAGCGCGTAGCTGTCATTGGTGCAGGCCCTGCAGGTTTGGGTTGTGCTGATGTATTGGTTCGTAATGGTGTGCAGGCTGTTGTTTATGATAAAAACCCTGAAGTGGGCGGTTTATTAACGTTTGGTATTCCAGAGTTTAAGCTTGAAAAAAATGTCGTCAAGCGTCGGCGTGATGTCTTAGAAGGTATGGGTGTTGAGTTTGTACTGAATACGGATATCGGTACAGATATAAAATTTGAGCAACTGCTTGAAGAATATGATGCGGTATTTTTAGGTATGGGCACTTATACCTACATGAAAGGTGGCTTTCCTGGCGAAGATAAGGATGGGGTTTATGAAGCCTTACCTTATCTTGTTGCGAATAATAAGCAGCAGCTTGAGTTAGATTCGCCTGATTATGTCGATTTAGCTGGCCAGAAGGTGATCGTACTTGGTGGTGGTGATACGGCGATGGATTGTAATCGTACTGCGATTCGCCAAGGGGCGGATTCTGTGCAATGTGCTTATCGCCGTGATGAAGAAAATATGCCGGGTTCACGTCGTGAAGTGAATAATGCACGTGAAGAAGGTGTTGAATTCCTATGGAACCGTCAACCTATTGAAGTGGTTGGTAACGGCAAAGTTGAAGGTATTAAAGTTGTCACGACTGAATTAGGTGAGCCTGATGAAAGAGGTCGTCGTAGCCCGCAAGCGGTTCCGGGCAGTGAAGAAATTATTGATGCCGACGCCGTAGTCATTGCCTTTGGTTTCCGTCCAAGTCCCGCCCCCTGGTTTAGTGATTATGGTGTTGATATTGATGATGGAGGTCGGGTTGTCGCACCTGAAGAAGCCTCTGAAGGAACCTGTGCTTTCCAAACAACGAACCCTAAAATCTTTGCCGGAGGCGATATGGTTCGTGGTTCTGATTTGGTGGTCACAGCCGTTTGGGAAGGCCGACAAGCAGCTGAAGGTATCTTGGATTACCTCGCTGTATAAAACTAATTATAGTCTTGTAGTAAATACTCACTAACCTTAAGGGGCTGCTGTGTCTGAATTGAAAAACGATCGCTATTTGCGTGCTTTATTACGTCAACCGGTCGATAAAACGCCTGTTTGGGTGATGCGTCAAGCAGGTCGTTATTTGCCAGAGTACCGTGAAGTGCGGGCTAAGGCCGGTGATTTTATGACACTTTGCTGTACACCAGAGATGGCTTGTGAAGTGACTTTGCAACCGCTACGCCGTTTTGATTTAGATGCTGCTATTATCTTTTCTGATATTTTGACGATTCCTGATGCGATGGGTTTAGGCTTACATTTTGTGACGGGAGAGGGACCAAAGTTTAAGAATGTGATTCGGTCTGCTGCGGATATAGCCAAGCTTGGCGTGCCGGATATGGAAGATAACTTGGGTTATGTGATGGATGCTATTCGTTTAACGCGTCGCGAAATTGATGGCAAAGTACCTTTGATTGGTTTTAGTGGTAGCCCGTGGACACTGGCATGTTATATGGTCGAAGGTGGTTCGAGTAAAGACTTTGCTAAGGTTAAAGGGATGTTATTTGATGCGCCGGAACAAATGCATGCTTTATTGGATGTATTGGCGAAATCAGTTATCGCTTATTTGAATGCGCAAATAGCGGCAGGTGCACAATCGATCATGTTGTTTGATACTTGGGGCGGGGCATTAAGCCAAAGTAATTACCAACAGTTTTCGTTAGCCTATATGCAACAAATTGTTGAAGGCCTCACTAGAGAAAATGAAAGTCGTCGTGTGCCTGTGACCTTATTTACTAAAGGTGGTGGCCAATGGTTAGAGATGATGGCCGAAACCGGTGTTGATGGTGTCGGTTTAGATTGGACAACTAATTTGACTGCAGCACGTCAACGTATTGGTGACAAAGTGACATTACAGGGGAATATGGATCCCTGTGTACTTTATGCATCGCCCGATCGTGTTGAGCAGGAAGTTGCTAATGTTTTAGCTGATTTTGGCGAGGGTAAAACAGGCCATATCTTTAATTTAGGTCATGGTATCCACCCTACAATTGCCCCTGAAAATATGGCGCGATTGGTTGATTCTGTTCACCGATTGAGTGAGCCATATCATCAAAGCCAAAGTTAGTGTCGATAGGCCAGAGAGAAGGTATCTGGCTAGGATTTGGCTCGGCCGTTGGGGGTACGTTACTTTTTTCCCTTAAATCGATCTTCATTAAATTACTTTATCAGGAAGGTTTAGAGGCTGATGCGGTATTGGTACTAAGGATGCTCATCGCCTTGCCTTTGTATCTGATGATGCTGGGCTTTTCTCTTAAAAACCCTGAAGGAAGATGAGCTTTAACAAAGCCGATATTATTTTATACCGTTATTGCTGGTTTTTTGGGTTATTACTTAGCGTCATTGCTAGATTTAATGGGGCTTGAGTTGATTACAGCCCAATTAGAGCGTCTTACTTTGTTTAGTTATCCGTTATTAGTCGCTTTAATCAGTGTGATTTTTTTTAAAGAAAGGTTACAGCTAAGGCTAGTTGTTGCGTTAATAGTCAGTTATCTCGGTTTAGCCTTGGTGATGCTGCAAGAAGAATTACTGCCAGGCAGTCAGGTTGGCTTAGGCGTGGCTCTCGTCCTTGCCTCAGCACTGGCATTTGCTGTTTATCTTTCTATGAGTAAACCTTTAATTGGCCGCTTAGGGAGTGTGTTATTTACCAGCCTGGCAATGAGTATTTCTAGTTTATTTGTATTTAGCCATGGCTTTGCGACCATAGGATGGGCTGATGTCGACGTCACATCGATTGCTTGGTTTTGGTTGGTCTTATTGGCTGTCTTTAGCACGGTTATTCCCAGCTTTATGATCAGTGCTGCGATTGGACAAATTGGCGCGGTTCAAACGAGTGCTGTCGGGATGTTAGGTCCAGTTTTTACCATTGCATTGGCTATTTATTTTTTAGGTGAACCTTTTACATTGATGATTGCTGTTGGGGCGTTATTGGTTTTGACAGGGGTTGGCAGTTTGCAGTTTAAACGGTGATACGACAGCTACCTTTAGTCTTGTTCAATTTAAAATTTGTTGGCCCGCATTACATTGACTGCAGATTGATAAATAATCATATGATAGTTCTCGAAATAGATTTTTTTTAATCCAGTCGCTAAATTTTCAGCGACTTGTGCACTGCAAATGACTTCAAATTGAATGTTAGCATTTTCTTTCCAGTCTCCCTGCCGCTCAAGACTTGCACCTTTTCCTCGGACATTAAATACCGTATAACCTGTTGCATTAGATTGTTCAATTTTTTCGGCAATATCACTTTCTAAAACGGCTTCGGTAATGATAGTGACAAGCACTTTATTGTTTTGATTGCTCATGGATTACCTCAACTAAGAACGTTGGCAAAATTATAATATAAAGGAATGCCAACAATGACATTAAAAGGAAAGGTGATACCCAAGGAAGCTGATAATGACAATGTTGGATCTGCACTTGGAACTGAGATACGCATAGCGGCGGGTACAGCAATATAGGATGCGCTAGCAGCTAAAACACCAAAGATGGTTGCTCCGCCAATGCTTAGCCCCATAGCGAGACCGATCGAAACACCTACGAAACCTAATAATATAGGGGTCAGAATTCCGAATAAGACCAGAAACAAGCCATGCTGTTTTAAGCCGCCGAGTTGTTTTGCTGTAATCAAGCCCATTTCAAGTAGAAATAAGGCTAAAATCCCAGGGAATAAGTCAATGAATAATGGGGCTATTTTCTTCAAGCCTTCTGGCCCTGCAGCCCAGCCAATCAGCAAGCCACCGACTAAAAGCAAAATGCCTTTGCCTAAAAAAACTTCATGACCAATTTTGGCCCAGGGCATGTCTTTCTGTATTCCTTTGGCTAATAGGATGCCGACTATAATGGCCGGTATTTCGAGCACCACAACAAAAATAGCCATATGAGAGTCATAACTAATATTGTTGCTTTCCATATAGGCAATGGCAACTGCGAAAGTTCCGACGCTGACAGAGCCATAATGAGCGGCAATCGATGCGGCATCTTCACGCTTAAACTTACCTAGAAATTTTAATATTGGATATAGTAGGACCGGGATCAAAAAGCCAATAAGCAGGGTGATAGAAACTTGAGGTAGTAAGTCACTTGAACTTTGTTTGGCAATCTCTATGCCGCCTTTCATACCAATGGCGAGTAATAATAAAATGCTCAGGAGATCATATATTTCTGGCGGGATTTTTAAATCGGATTTAAAGAGGCTGGCAACAAAGCCTAAAATAAAAAACAATAAAATAGGGTCTAACATTTTTTAGATTTACCTTCTAATTAGCCGGGCTATGCATAAGCCTGTCATTGTTTATGATGATTAATAGGCGTTTCTTAATTGTGACAGCTCACGGGCATATAAGGAAGTATAAAGGTAACGCTCCTTTAGGACCCAATGTTTAGTTTATTAGTTCTGTGAGACGTGGGTAGGGAATAAAAAACTTGCTGAAGGTATGAGTACAATTGGAGAACCCTATGTCCTAAGTGCTGATTGCCTTATATCTTCAATTGGCTGTTGTTTGAGGCATGAAGCATTGATCACAAAGCCGAAAAGGCAATGCCTCTTTTTCTCAACGTTAGCTTGACCTCTTTACCTTTTAGAGCAGATTACGTTATTCTTACCGGTCATTTATAAATAAGGATCTACTCTGTGTTTAAATACGCCGCAGATCGGCTGCCTGTCGCAATTATTCTTTTGCTTAGTGTGGTCGATTTTAGTTTGTATTTCCTGATTGAAAACCTTTGGATTTTAGCAACCTTTTGGGTGGTGATGATCATACCAAAAGGTAAAATTTGTGCGTGGAATCACCACCACCAGCACACGCTGACGTTTAAACAAAAAGGGTTAAATCGACTATTGGAATTTTTCTATGCCTTGCACACTGGCATTACGACAAATCTATGGATGCTGCACCATGTGTTAGGCCATCATCAAAACTATATGGACCAAACCAAGGATGAGAGTCGTTGGCAGCGGAAGTCCGGTGAAAAAATGGGTGAAGTTGAGTACACCATGGTCGTAGCAGCTACCGCTTACTTTCGTGGGTTTAAAGTGGGTGAGCGTTACCCTAAGTTGCAAAGAATGTTCGTGCTTTATACGGGAGTTACGCTTGCTGTTGTGACAGTGATGGCGTATTTCAATCCGATGGCTACGTTATTTCTGTTCATCCTGCCTATGGCCACCGGTTTATTACTCACGGCCTGGGCTACTTATGGTCATCATTCAGGTTTGGATACAGATAATGAGTTTGAGGCGTCTAGGAATAACCTTAGTCGGTTCTACAATATCACCACAGGCAATTTGGGCTACCATACTGCGCACCATCATGAGCAAGGCGTGCATTGGTCGTTATTGCCCGAGCTACACGAACAAAT
>Ga0233444_10002866_pt1 | contig 17646 bp, 19 predicted proteins | sample SI_124_October20_6_FD_182792 | JGI IMG/M metagenome (GOLD analysis project Ga0233444, IMG submission 182792) | Seawater microbial communities from Saanich Inlet, British Columbia, Canada - SI_124_October2016_10_MG | ecosystem: Environmental > Aquatic > Marine > Inlet | place: Canada: British... | reverse complement strand
AAACTGGGCTGCTGGTCGAGAACCTGGAGATGCAACGGCTGATTTGAACCATGAATCAGTGTCTGCAGAAGCGAACAGCAGGCTTGGACCTGTCTGGTCTTGCATCACTTCTCTTCTAACACAATGATTTAGTGCGTTCCTGTGAACCACTCTCTATGGAACCCTTCTCAGTAGAATCATGGCTCGCATCCAAAGATGAAGACATATGGACAAACATGATGCAACGTGTAGCTGCTTTCCATCACAAGCATGACTTTGCAGGAAACAACGGCCATGACATGGGCTATCGGATTGCTCTAACTGTAGAAGAGTTAGGTGAACTTGCAGCAGCTGTTACCAAGAACAAACCAATCGAAGAAGTTGCAGAAGAGATGGCGGACGTTCTTATCTTGCTAATGGGGCATTCTCTTGCAATGAAGATTGATCTTCAAGCAGCATTCGATAAGAAAGTAGAACGAATCATGCAACGTCCTGCCCGACAAGGAAGGCTTGGTATCCGTGTCACAGAATACGATGGCTCATGATCTTCTTCGAAGAATCATATACGTTGTTTCATATTCGTTTTTATCATCAGCAGGGATTGTTTCAACAAATTCCTTATCCCAATCTTCATCGCTAAAGAGTTCGACTCGAACGTCTCCCGATTGATTCGTTTCAACCATGGTAACATGGATTTCATCAACCAATTCTCTGCATTGTTCGTAGACATTGGCTCCTCCAATGATCCAACAGATTTCTGATTCGTTTTCCTCCGATACAGACAATCCATTTTCTATAGATAAGCATGTATGTACTCCTTCAATAAAATAATCTTGGTTTCGAGTTACAACAATATTCAATCGATTGTCCAGAGGCCGATACGCTTCTGGAAGGCTTTCCCAAGTGGTTCTTCCCATCAAGATTGCATTGTTTCCCTCTCCAACAGTAAGCCGTTTGAATCGAAGCATGTCTGCTCGAAGTCTCCATGGCAATCCATCATTCTTGCCAATGCATCCATCAAGATCCATTGCAAGAATCATCTTTCGCTGCATAGAGCTCACACCGAGATTGGAGCTGAGATATGTGGGAGATGTTCGTAGCCAATGACTTCAAGACTCTCAAAGGTGAAGTCATCAATGCTTGTTATGGATGGATCAAGTTTGATAGTAGGCAATGCAAGTGGTTCCCTACTTACTTGCTCTCTTGCTTGATCGAGATGGTTCATGTACAGATGAGCATCACCGAGCGTATGAACAAATGTCCCTGCTTCTAGGCCACAGACTTGTGCCATCATGTGTGTAAGTAATGCATAGGATGCGATGTTGAATGGTACGCCCAAAAATACATCTGCACTTCGTTGATACAACTGGCAATTGAGCCTTCCATTAGCGACATGAAATTGGAAGAATGCGTGACATGGCATCAAAGCCATCTCATCAAGTTCACCAACGTTCCAAGCAGATACGATGATTCGACGACTGTTTGGATTGTTCTTGATTTGATCAATAGCTTGTTCAAGTTGATCGATGATACGTCCATCCTTGGATTCCCATTTTCGCCATTGCTTTCCATAAACTGGGCCGAGATCCCCATTCTCATCAGCCCACTCGTTCCAGATACGAACACCATTTTCTTGGAGATACTCCACATTCGTATCACCCTTGATGAACCATAGAAGTTCATGAACAATCGAACGAAGGTGGAGTTTCTTTGTCGTGACCATAGGGAATCCCTTTTGCAGGTCAAATCGCATCTGATATCCGAAGACAGAAAGCGTACCAGTGCCTGTTCTGTCTTGCTTTTCAACACCTTCATTGAGGATGTGTTGCATCAGTTTGAGATACTCGTCCATGATTCCACCAACCATGTTCCAGTGATGGAAGCCCTTGAGGGTTACCACAACTAAGGAGCGCCTAATCCGCTAATGCTTCCCATTAATTGGTCTGTAAAACGACGATACAGTGCAGCCAATTCTGCACGAATTTCATGTTCTTCTTTCGTTGAAAGTTGAAGCAACGATTCTGAGGTTTGGTTTCCACCATTCGAATCCACAAGCCACTGATACCAAGTGACACCTTCTCCAGCATTGAAATGAACAGTACGATGCAATCGTGGAAATTTATGCTCTTGAGGTTTCATCATATCACGGCTGCCGATAATCGCAATTGGAACAACAACAGTATGCGGATAGGATGCGGCAAGGCGAGCTACACCAGTCTTGCCAGAAAGCAAGAACGGTGCTTCCTCACGCTTTGAACGAGTGCCTTCAGGGAAGATTCCCAAAGCACGTCCTTGGTCAAGAACATCAGCAGCACTGGAAAGCGCATCTAATCCACCACTCTCTCGCTGTGTCTCAATCTGTCCAGTACTCTTCATGACAAAGCGAGTCCAAGCTTTTTGAAAGTGACCATCCTTTGCAAGATAATGCGTCGTTCTGCGAGATGAGATAATCACAAGAATAGGATCGACGTGGGATAAATGGTTTGCAGCAAGAATGACTGAGCCTTTGCGTGGAATGTTGGAATCTCCACGAACTCTTAATCGAATCATAAAGCGGAAAAGAGGCACGATTGAGAGTCGAAGAAAGTTGTAAAACAAGTTCTTAGGGGCCTTTTTACCAGTTGTTGGAATCAACCAATGCTCTCGTAGGGAATCCCACGCAACCACGACCTCTTGGTCTGCCTCCATGATTCTTCGGTTTGTTGGTGGGGTTTTCATGGTTTGGAATTTTTATCCTAATTCAGTATGATTTACGCAGAATCTCTACTCTGTCAAATAGTATTCTTTTTCCTGAGTAATCTTAAATCCGTTATTATCCAAATAAGTGAAAAGTTCTTGTTTAGTCTTGTTCAAACCTTTTGAATATAAAAATTCAACAAATCTGTGCTGTGTAACTTCATAGTTCGTTAAATCTGATAATTCCTGTTTCCCTTCTAGAATAAATGGAGCAAAACGTTCTCTGATAAACTCAATGAATTTGGGTTCGTGTTCATTTTCCTCGTTAACTGTGAGTGTAATTTCAATTGCGGTTGGTAAAAATTTCACCGGACTCTTATTTTGCATCTCGGAATGATAACTTTCTCCTTCTTCAATCAAAACAAAAATATCAATGCTCTTGAATTTTACTAGCACTCTGTAACTCATCTCTCCGACACCTCTCGACGAATCGGGCACTACAATCCAATTGACGCCATCTCCTCTATTGGCATCGATGGTTAAGAACACTTTTTCTTGAAGCAGATTTTCGGGATCTAGTATCGACATATAAGCGCCCTATTTAATAGGAATCCTTCTGCGATGGTATTTTAAATTATCACAAAAGGAGTATGTCATGGGACTACTTAGTAAACCCCCAAATGTAACTCTTCTTGTAGGTAGTCCCTCTGCTGGGAAGTCGCTTTTGATTTACGGAATAATTCATCATTTACATTCCTCTATGCCAGCAGATTACAGTGATCTCATAGGTACAGAGAATCGGAATTTGCGAAATGAAATTACCGAACAAATAGCCCAAGGAAAGTGGCCCGCTAGGACTTCGGGGGCCACGGCGAGTGAAATTGGTTTTTGCCTTGGAAGAAAAGAATACAGATTTTTTGATTTTGGAGGTGAATATTTGATGGCAGCTTCTCCAGTTACCAGGGGTTTTGATGTTAGCGAAATTCGCACTGACGTCATAATCGATTTCAAAGCAACTAGTGGATCCAAAGAATTAAAACTAGATCGAAGACAACTAAAAAACATCTTGTTTTTGATTCCCCCCAAAAATATTGGAGGCACGATGAGATACGGACAGGAGTCCTTTGTGGGTCTCGAACCACAAATGAAACTCATTTCGGAACTTGTATTGCGGACAGGTGGAAACCCCGCTGATTACTACTCAAAAGAAGTGCTTCGTTACAAAAAGTTAGCTAAAAAAGTTAGAGTACATGCAATTTTCACACAAAATAGTCTTGTGAAAGATGAGAATTATAAGTTTTATAAGAATCTACTTGCAACGTTAAGCCCTGAGTTGAATGCGTTAGTTGTACAAACCAAAGGGGAGGTAATTCCAGTTAATGTGTATGATAGTTCAGATTTAATTCCATTTAACGAAGCCCCTGGTGAACTGAATCTTTACAACATCGAAAGGCTTTCTGAAAGCCTAGGATTAAAAAAGTAGGATGCGGTTAAAATGGCATCATTCAAAGATTCTCTCGTTAAACGTTCCCCTCGCGAGATTATCTCTGATGCAGAATCAACTCTAGAAAATCTAAAGCAATCGGATATTTATAGTACACAGACCTTTCAAAAATTTTCATACATTAATCGTTTGATTACTGAGATTAAATCTGTGCCTGGATCTGATTTATACAAGACTTTGATAGACCAATTAGGAGAATATTCATCATTGTTACAAAGAGTCCATTCATCACGACCAAGGGGAGAAGTGGAACCGCCAGGTTTCGTTGGTGAGCTTGTAAATGAAGGAATTAAGTTTTACCATACTTACCAAAAGGATGGCTTCACAGGGGAGTATTCGACTTGTAATGGGGCTTCCGAAACAATAGCACAGACTGATTTATTATCGCTTGTTCAGAAAGAGAACATGGAAATTATGAATCGGACTATAGATATAGATCATCTCTCATTTGATATCGGTTTTTCTCCACCTTTCAATGGAGGCGGTGGCATTTTCATTATCAGACTAGATAGAGGATTAGATAGGGCAAATCGTCCTTCAAATTTTGAATATTGGTATTTTTTAGTGGATACGGAGCCTGATAAACTACATTTTCTAGATTCGATACAAAAGACTTACGCCCACGTCTATGGCAAACCTAACAACTACCTCCATTTTTTGTCAAATACAAAACCCAATATGGAAGTGATCGAATCAATGTTCACGCCAGGTAAACATTTTTTCAATTCAGAAAAGAAATACTGGTCGACAGTACGTGATATTTGTAACCTCGTGCAAAAGGTTCCCATATCTTGGTTATCTACAAGAATTTGGTTATGGTTGTCTGATGGCCACCATCCTTCACAACGACAGGGGCTCAAACTTCAAAAACGTGAAACTCCGAGCTCAAGGTTAGATGTCAAAGTGTTGGTCGAATTGGTAAATACAGAATTCGATATTCTATTTGGCGATCATGAGACCATAACTGGAGCATCACATAATCTAAAGATACATCATCAAATTTGTAATGTATTTACGGATTCTCATGCCCTTCTACAATTTTACAGCAATATCAATCACTTAGATTCATTTATTTATGCTATCGTTAGAACAAATGATGTTGCATCCACGGATAATCTGGCTTCATTACTCATGTTCAAATGGTTTGGGTTACTACAAGTCGAACAAAGTACCATAGAACAACTACACGGGCATATCAAAGAAAAGTCCTCATTCAAATGGCCTAAATTCCTTTTAAAATATCTTGGTTCAATCTTGGAATTGGCTCCATCTAAATCAATCGGATCTAGTGGCCTTGAGTCCCTAAATATACTGATAGACGTCACTACGGATGAGAATATCAAATTTTTACTTAATTACAACTGTTGGAATTCTGATGTGGTTGATTTCTTTAAAGAGAGAATGTTGTTAAACAATATTGATGAAATAATATCAAAGAAAACAGTTCGACTAGAGACAATTAATTCGTCATTATATGCTGAAGATAATAAATTAAATTCATCAGAGAAGACATTTTTTAAATATCAGGCACTCAATGATAAGAATGATGTTTTACTCAGAAAGTGTGATGAATTAAGCTCTAAGATTTTTGAAATAGAAAAGAAGTTTCAGGCGTTTAGAAAGACTCCTAATCTGTTGAATACGATTTCAGATTTTAGCACTGAATTAGATAAACCTACTCGCAAAAAAATTAAACGACTAAAACCGTCATCTTCTTTAACAAGGATCATTAAAAGAGAAAGTAAAATCGATAAGAAAAATCAAACATCACAACTAAGGTCATTTTTCTACCTTCACTATTGGAATTATTTGAAAAGGATTGACGCAGGGAAAGATTTGACGGTCATGAATCATTCTTTCAAAATTAAAAGTTTGGAGTTGGAACAAGTAGGTAAGGAACTCAAAGATTTTCAATCTAACTTTCCCGACCTAGATGTAAAGATAACAGAATTGAAAGATAGATGTAAAACTCTCCGTGAAGAAAAATCGAGTTTGGAAAAGGAGCTCAATAATTTGAAGAAAAAGAAAAAACTTCATCAAAATCAATCAGCGTGACAATTAAAAGTACATCATCACAGGTAAAGTTATGGTCCGCGTTGCGATATACTTTGACACCTCTGGTTCCATGAGCCAGAAAGTGGACGGAGTGCCACGTATTGACCTGGCTCGTCGAATATGGAAGGACGTTCTTCCACGGTTTGACGGTTATTACTCGAAAATCAGCACAATAAATTCAATGGGCAAATCAGAAGTCCTAGGGAAGATGAGGATTAGAAGTATCTCTGCATTAGAGAGAATCGAGATACCAAAACCAAAGGGAGGGACTTATCTGTGGGGATTTTTGGTTGAAGAAGCAGAAAAACTTGTCCAAAAAGATTCTGAATGGATTTTTCTACTCGTGAGCGACGGGGGCGATGGAGAATCTCTAGGTGAACTACATGGGGCAAAAGGTCTTGAGCCGTGTGCGAGAAAAATCAAAGAACTCGGATTGGATGTCGAATTCCACATTATTGGACTTGGATTATCTGATAAAGTTGCCGAATCCTTTCAAAAACTAAGCGGTCAATCAGGGGGATATTTTGAAAACATAACATCTACTTCAGAAGTACAATCCACCGTGGACAAACTTGATTCGACCTTGTCTGAAATTGGAGACGAAGCTGCGAGGGAGCGCAGACGGCAATCGAGGCTACGTGATTACGTCGAATCGACTCCTGATTCAGATGTACCTCTATTCGATTTGCCCCCTCCACGCCGAGAAAGAGTCTTGAATTATGGTGGAAACGTGGAAGTATTATCCACACTATCTCCTCCAGAGACGATCGATTGGTTGGAAGATTTATTGAAAATTAGAGGCCATGTGAATACCCTCCGTGCCGATAGTGGTGAATTCTGGTTTGAAGTTGAATCAGAAATTCCTGCTCATGAAACACAGGACGGAATAGAACAAAGAGAAGATTGTTGGGCAATTGATTCCGAGAGGCTTATTCAATCACTTACTCCAACTCAAGAAGAACCTCAAAAGAAACCGATTTTGAAGAAATTAAAGCAATTATTCTTCCGCTCTCCTGAGCCTGAAGTTGAACCTCCTAAACCAAAATCAGTTCATGGTATTTTCTTTGAATTGGGGCAAGATCTCAGAAAAGCAGCAAAAGAAGATCGGAAGAAAATTATCTTCAGAGGTGATGAATTCCCTGAAGTATACTACAATATGCTTCGCGATCAATCGAATCAAGGAAATGTAGAATTGATGATTTATCCCAAAATGTTGCCGCCACCCCCGCCGCCAAGTCATGATTCTGACATTGCAGATGTTAACGATTGGCTGTCACAACAGAACCCTGCGCGTGAAGAATGGATTCAATTCCCAAGAGAATTTTATGATGATTCATCTGTCATGGACTCATTGAAGAAAGGGGTTATCATAGACTCTCTCATTCATAGCGCCCATTGGAAGGAAATTCAGAAGCAGATAGATTCGTCGATGGCATTCAGGAAATTACGAATAGCCATAAAACGGTCCTCTATGGGTAAGCGAGAGTCACTAAACATTACATTCCTCGATCCTAAATCTCCAAAAACCGAGCATAATGAATGGTGCCAAAAATCTCTTTTTACTGACGATGAAATAACCTTGGTTTCGGAACATATCGAATATATCAGAGTCATTATCTGTACTCTTTTGAGACATTACTACAAACTAGAAGGATTGAAACCAATGATTTTGGTGTTTAGATTGTGTAACATGGCAAAGGATATGCGCCTGCACAAACATCCTTTCTATCTGCAAATTAAAGAATTGATGGCTGAATTGAGAAATCGAGTTATCCTTCAGAATACCGAAAATAAAGAACAGAATAAAGACCAAAGATGGAAAGAATTTCAAATTGATGAATTCTAACCTCAATTAAGTCTTAATTCTATTTGCAGTTGTCTGGCGCGAATCAAATACTTGTTGTGTTGACGACTTTGTGGATCACGAAGAATCATTCCAATCTCTAAGTTGGCTTGTAATTCCATTTGCAGGTTATTTTGTTCTTCAAAATACCTGAGTGAGGTTTTGAAATGATCTAAAGCTTCTTCTGAATTACCACATTCGATGTGTGATTTTCCTAGGTAATAGCATGAATTGGCAACTCCATTGACATATTTCTGCGATTCTGAAAACGACCGTGCCTGATTCAGAATTTGAATCGAATCTTGGTATCTCTTTTGCTTAATCAGGTTGCGTCCGACACCAATTTTGGCATCTATCGTCCTAGGATCATCTTCTCCTTCATCACTTGATTTGAGGATGTCTTCAAAGTATTCTAAACTGAGTGAAAAGTTTTCTCTAGAATATTCAAAATTACCTTGATAAAGTTTGATTCTGTTAATCGCCGCCAAGTTGTTTGTCGATTTGGCAAATTTCATACTTTCCGTGAAGTATCGATCGGCTTTTCTAGGGTTTTTGCTGGAATTATTAGTGTTCGAATACAATTCTCCCAATCGAAGATATACTTCCATAGATATATTTGGGTCTGTATTTTCATTTAATGAATCTAAAGCCTCATAATATGTTTCTTTAGAAGTACTAAACCGATTTAGATTATAGTAAAGATGTCCGAAATCACAGTTTCCTCGTGCAGCAAGGTCAGTTAATCCAGCAGTTTTTGCTAGCAGGATAGATTTTGCAAATATTTCAGTTGCCTGTTCAAATTGGTTCATCTGTTTGTAAACTCCCCCGAGACTGATCAGTGCCATTATTTCTCCTTCTTCATTATTTTGTGAACTGAACTCATTCTCTGCTGAAGTGTAGTAATCGATTGCTGCATACGGCTGGAATACAAGTTTTGAAGCGTTACCCAACATCATCAAAATTTTCGGGTCTTGAATTGAATAATTCTCAATTTCAGTCAATTTTTGTTTGACATCTTCGCTCTGTACTGATGATAGTACAGTTCCAGAATTTTCGGTATCGGAAATACCAAGTTTCGTGACGAGTTCAACAAGCAAATGTTTGATCTCATCGATCCCTTCGCTATTGGAAATGTTGTTTACGATATTCGTGGTAACAGTCATGTCACCCTGTACAACATTTCCTTCGATGTTCTGATTTGAATTAGAAGTTGAAGCCAAGTGATCTTCTCTGCTTCCAAGAGAAATATATGCATCACCACCAATGACGTTATCAGTTATGTTTTGGGATGATTGGGATGTTGTTGACTGATTATTATTTCTTGCTTCTTCTATTGTTTCAGTCTCTGTTGGAACCCACCCTCCGTTTTCATAACGGAAGTTGCCACATGGGGATATGATTCCTTCAGACACTGTACGATACTACGAAGGTGAATAATATAATACTTCCATCTGCTCATCATTTCAATTTTTCATGGAGAAAGATTTTATTTATTGAATGAATGGTCAAAACGAGTGATATGACCGTACCCCCAAGTTCCTTGTTTGATGACTTCTCTCGTTGCCTGAATTTGTTCGAAAATGGAGGGTCTGTCATAAACTTGAAGTACGATTCAGAAAAATACTCTATAGAAGATTTATTGGATCGAACATGGGTCCAAAAGGAGATGAAATTACTCTCAATGGCCAATGTTGCCATTCCTAAGCATGGCTGCTTTTGTTTATTGCATCCAGGGATTCTTTTTTGGGAAGAGGACAGAGATGATGTTCAATTACTTCATGAGGAGGAATAAAGTTGAATTTGAATCGAATAGATGAATCAATTAACTTGCATTTTAACCCTAAAGCATTCGAAAGAAGACTCGTTCCAGAGAGTCATGAAGTTGCTGCACTAATTGATAGCGACAGTGCAAAGGAAATTCTTAAAGAACTTCCATCAATAGGTCCAGTAACCTATCTTTCAAAGCTTGGAATATTAATTTCAGATGTTGAGAAAGATGGATACGATTATCTGCTCGAACAACAAGGCGTTTTCGGAATTGCTGATGCAGAAGCAAGATGTGAGATGCCAGAACCTGAGGTTCTTGAATCGGTAAAATCTCATTCAAGCAGAGACCTTATGCGAGGGCCCACAGAGTTGTTTAATGGATATGAAGGAAAAGGCATTAAAATTGGAGTAATCGATTCGGGTGTAGATTCCACTCACCCAGATCTTAAGGGGAGGATTTTAAATCAGGTAAATTGTACTGGTGATTCCCTTACTGGGGATACAAACGGGCATGGGACTCATGTGGCAGGCTCAATAATTGGGGGCAATGTAGGCGTCGCATCTGAAGCTGAAATCCTAGATTTACGTGTTTTTGGAACTTCTTCTGGCGCTTCTATTGCAAGTATTTTAATGGCGTTAGATCAGTGTATCTCACGCAACGTCGACATCGTGAATATGAGTCTTGGTTCAGAGGTACCAAGTTACGTTCTAGAAAGTGCCGTTAATCAAGTGTCAACAAACGGAGTTATCGTGTGTGCTGCTGCGGGAAATTCAGGTCCATATTCTGAAACAATTAACAGCCCTTCAAGTGCTCAACTGGCCATTAGCGTAGCGGCTACTAACGCATCTAAACATGTGGCACGATTTTCCTCAAGGGGGCCTTGTCGATGGAATAGTTGGCAAAAGCCAGATTGTGCTGGCTTTGGTGAGAATGTCTACTCAACCAAAAATGGTGGTGGATACACGGTGATGAGTGGAACTTCCATGGCTTCACCAGGCGTAGCAGGCGTAGCAGCTTGTGTTCTGCAGTATCAGCATGAGCATTCAGGTTCATCTGCTTTTGTAGACTGGTTGTTGCGCAATGGCGGAGTTCCTGTTGGACAAAAACTCGATGAAGTGGGTTGTGGATTTATTTCTCTGGACGGGCTCGAGCAATATGTCGGAAATGGAGAGAAGATGAGTCAAATGGATTCAAAAAAGAAAGGGAAAAATGTAGGTAAGAGATTTTTCGTTGATTTAATTAAATGCAAGAACTGTAATTCGCCTAGAACAGTGCATCAAATACGTCACAGGAAAGATGGAAGTCTCGTCTTCGTTGTGAGTTGTAGGGCCTGCAGAAAAGCCCCCCAAGATGGTAAGATCGATTCTGAAGAGATTGAATTGCAAGAATGGCAACACAAACATATTCTCAATCATCAAATCATAAAGGCTCTGAAACGTTGCGGCAAATGTGGCAAAGAAGGTTTGGTCGTGGTCGGTAACTGGGAACCAATCAAAGTAAATCCAGGCCACCCTAGGCATTCTAAAGCAGGAGTTGGTTGTTTGTATTGCCAAGTAAAAGGTCAAAGAAAGATTCCACTCAACATCGCTCGCTTATGGTCTGATTGACCAATTTTTTGAGAGATGTATCCCGAATGTTAAATAAACGAGCAATGAATGGTAATAACATGGTTTGGCCATTTCGCAAGACACAAGAAGATTTCAACCTCAACCAAATGGAAGAGATGAGAATACTACCTGAGTACCGTTCAATTTTTAATATGAGCAGGGGAAGATTGAAGAAAGATCTGAGACGCTATGACCAACAGATGCTAGAGAACGTCAAGCGAGTAAAGGATCTCGAAATGAAAATTTCACAATTAAGTATCGAAAGAGATCGATTGGAGAAAAGTAAGGCAAGACTGCAGGAACGAGCAGATGCAGCAACCAATATCGAACTGAAAGACGTGACAACAGATTTAGGAAACACAATGACCGAGTTCTTGGTTGTTGAAGCTGAAAAACAAAGAGTGAAATTGAGTAATATTGAACTCGATGTTACTACAAATTTGCTCAAAGGTGTCATCTCAAAGCGCTATAAAACTGTCAATGATGCATACAAAAGAGTGTACGATTATCGGGAAACTCTTGAAGGTTTTATCGTAGATAAATTTGCTCCTGAAGACCTTGTTTTAAACAAGATTCCTGAAAAAGAAAAGAATGATTCAGCAGAAAATTCTGATGATGCCGAGCCATTTGATAATGAAGCATAACCAGGTCGATTCCTATGAAACCTATTTACGAAAGACTCGGTAAAATGAGCAATAAAAAGTTACAGAAAATGGCTGATGTACATCAAAAAAATCTATTGCGGTTCGTTGAAATGCGTAAAGCAACGACACGTATAATCGATGAGAAGCAAAAAAAGTACAAAAAGTGCATGTTGGATGCTGTGAAAGATATGAAATCAAATGTGCCTAAGGCTCTTGGTGGAGGTATGCGTGCCCGTCTACTCAAAGCGGATATCACTGTGGCAATGAGTTCACGTTCAGTTATTCGAATGAACGAGTTCTATCATCGAATGATGATCATCCTTATTGAAGATATTTTGCTTGGTGTTAACTACAACCCTGATCGAGTGAACAATCTGATCCCTCAAGAATTCTCTGATCTAATCTCTTCTTCAATATCGGGTACAAATTTCAGCCAATTCCTTACAAAATTAAAGGACGAAATAGAGGAGGTTGGACAATGATTCCCTGGTTCTTTACAAGAGATGAAATTCAATCGTTTGCGAATCTGTCATTGAAAAAGAAGTCGAAAAAATTGGATGAGTTGTCCGAGCAATTACAGATGACAGAGAATCTACTCCGTGACAGAATAAAACAATCGCGCGACATGGCTGAGAAGGCAGCAAGGCGGTTAAAGAGAGGGGAACATGAGGCTTCCAAGGATCTTCTGAACAGCTTCAGCAGTCATATCGCAAGTACCCAGCCTCTCATGAATACCTATGTCGCACGAAAACTTGAGTTCTCTTTGTTTGAAATCATGGGGATCGAAGGGTTTGAATTTCCTTCAGCCCTCCTCGAATTGCGTAATGATATCAATTTTGGATTGTTCGCAGTTAATTCCATGGATGAACTCGAACGTTTATTGATGGCAGAAAGTGACCCATTCGAACAACTCGGTATCGACATAGAAGAATCGATTGTGAATGATGATTCAGCTTGATTATGCTTCTATGATCCTGAGTAGATCATCTGAATCAGATTGAATAAGTCAGGAATACTGGGCAACAGAATAAGCAATACTGGAGCAAGACTCTCCAAAACAACGTGCGTTGGTTCCTCAATTTGTTCAAAGCAGAAGAGTCTGTAATATGTCCATCGGATGCTTAGTATTAGGTAACAAAACGTTACACTTGATAATGATATAGATATGTAATCTCCAAACAGTATGTCGAATAAACCAACAAGATTATCGAAGCCCCTTACTGCTGAACCGATGATAAGTAAGTAGACGACAGCAGCTCCAAAAACAGCGAGATAATCTCTATCTGCTAAGCCAAATAATGGATCGATTCCAAGGGTGAAAATTAGTGATACTGACATTACCCTTGCAATCGAAGATACTTCAAACGTCCTGTCTGAGAGATAAAGTGCTGTAAGGCCCAACATAAGAATAAGGGTAAAGGGGATTATCAGCATTTGTAGCCTTCGTCCAGTCGATACATTCCCTTTCAGAAGGCGATTCTGATATTTTGTGTTGGCTTCTATAGATAATACTTGGACGAGTAAGAATTCTTGCAAAAGCATACCGCCTGCAAGTGCGTATATCAGGAAATCAGATATCGAAATCCCACTGTTTATGGAACTATTTGCAGTAATGAATCCAATCAATAGAGCGATACATAGATTCACGGGGAAACCAAACCGTGTAATTTTCTTTGAACGCATGGAATCCCTCAGTCTTGATTTTCATCATCAATATTTACATCTCCAGAAATAATATTGCCGGATATGTTTTGCTTAGAATTATTCCCTTCAGATTTGGATTGGCTTATATTCAGGTTACCACCTACAATATTATCCGAAAAATTTTGTGAGTTTCCTTGTGTTTTAGATTCCTCTCCACTCTCGTCAATCGGAACCCATTTTCCTTCGTTCAACTTCAAAGTACCGCATGGGGATAGCACTTCCGTTTCGTTAGGTTTTGAATTTAAACGATCAGCCTTCAATTGTTGTTGCATTGCCTTAATTTGCATAAGTTCGTTTAATGTATTCATCTTTGATTGTTGTTTTAGATTTTCCAATCTAGAATTTGTCTCGGCTTGTTTTATTTGTTCTTCTCTATCGAAATCTCTGACAATGCGTTCAGACTCAATATTTTCTGCACGCGATGCAATGAGGTCATTTTTCATTTCTTCTTGTTGATAGAAAAGATCGAGTTCATTGATTTGTTGTTTCAACTCAGATTTAGCCTTCTTTTCATTAAGAAGGATTCTTCCTTCATCCTCTGCAAATTTTTCGCTGATGATTCTCTGAAGTTCGATCTCAGAAAGCTCATTTTCCATTTCCTTTCTCAATATATTGAGTTCATGTTCTTTTTGTAATTGGAACGTTTTTTTATCAGATTCAAGACCCTGCAATCTCATCAGATGTTGTGCTTCGAATTGTGATTCTTGGAAAGCCCTTTCCTTTTTTACAAGGTCTCGTCGACTGCGTTTCAATTTTTTCTGTGCGATCTCAATGGCTTCCATTTGAACCTTTGATACATTCGAGTCTTGTTCAATTCGCATCAAGTCTTCATTCGCTTGGATCTCTGTGGCTCGAGCGTGTTTGAAGGCCTCTAATCTTTCATTCGCTGTTTCCGACCAGTTTAGAGATGGGTGAGTCATTAATTCGATTCCAAAGGCGGACAGAATTTGTTTTAACGCCTCTGAGATTTTAGTCTCAATCTTTTCTTTGTGTGTTTTATGTCTCAATTGTTCGATATTGAGTCGGTCAAAGAATTCATCTTTTTGCTGAAGAAGCTTCGACTGTATTATCTCTGCAAGTGAAAGTGTATCGATTTCGTTCATATTTTGATAATTTGAAATTAATCTTTCTCTTAATAAATAGGATGAAGATTTCATAATGGCAATGTCATAATTTATTTCCGCAAACTTTTCTTCTGAATCTCCAGGGATTCGGTGCGATATTTGATTTACAATGGGAAAAATATTTGTGGAGAAAAACAAGACACCTGTGCTGTTTTTTCTGATTTCTTTCGACTTCAAGTCGATCGGGTTTTCAGGAAACAATTGAATGCCGTCATTAGAAATTAGAAGTACATGTTCCTCTGGACGGAGTGAAATTTTACCCTTCAGTTCTTTTGGGAGTTTCCTAATGCTGTGCATCCTCGCTATCATTGACTGCCTAGTGCGCCAGTAGTTCTCCATAATTTGTTGTAGTCATACTAATACATAAGACCATTCTTGAAGAGATATTTTTCTAATTCGCGTTTCTATTAGAATCCAAATGACGTTTTTTCCGATGAGTATTTTTAGTTCGTGTTTTTAGAACAAGTATGGCAAGAGAAAGCCTCAAGAGATTTTGCACTTCGAATTATTTCAATCAAATCATTCTGCTGCTTATACTCATCAACACGATAATAATTAGTCTGATGACCTATGATTTTTCTACATCAACTATGAATATGTTTGATTTTATTGACAGGTTGATTTTATCTATTTTCCTTGTAGAACTTCTCGTCAAGATATATGCTTTCAGGAATGAATTTTTTAATGATAAATGGAATAATTTTGATTTTTGGGTTATTGTCATTTCAAGCATACCTGCGCTATCTTCCATGAGTGTGTTTAGAACGTTGCGTGTGTTCAAAATACTTAGGGTGATCAGTGTTTTTCCAGAACTTAGGAAAATGGTCGAGGCCACCTTGCGCTCAGTGAGGGGAATTCTTGCCATTTCGACGTTGTTGTGTGTTGTAGTCTATCTTTATGCAATCATGTGTCACACCCTCTTTGGTCAATCAGAAGGAGTAGGCTCGGATTACTTTGGAAATCTCGGTAAATCCATTTTTTCACTTTTCCAAGTTATGACACTCGATGCATGGGCCGATGGCATGGTTCGAGATTTAATGACTGAGCATGGGTCTTGGGTGGCCTTTTTCTTTGCTTTTTTTATTCTGAGCACAACTTTCACGTTCCTAAACATGTTCATTGCTGTTTTTACAAATACAATGGCCTCAATCGATATTGAAGACGGTGATGATGTTGGATTTTCAAGAATAATTAATGAAATCAAATCTGAAATTGTTGAATTAAAAGAGGCATATCTCAGTTCAATGGATGAATACATGGGCTCTGTAGAAGAAGAATAGGTTGGGTTCATTCCTCTTCTGACCATGTACGTCTCATGACCTTACCAGTCAATTCACCTGCATCTTCTGGTTCCATGTCGTGTTCAACGATCAAATGCATGACCAGTTGGTGTTGCAGTACCATCTCGTTACAGGTTGGGCATTGTAATTGCTTAGCCTGCTTGTAGCCCATGAATTCCATTCGACCTTGTTTTGTTGTTAAACGACGACCAGTCCTTAGTACGACGGAGATGAAGACAAGTGTGAACAAGACAATAACGCAGCCAAAGCCCATGAATACCCCAGAGGGAGGAGGATTCTGTTTAAGTTGAATATTTTGATTCACTTGATTATCACTTGAGTTTTGATGCTTACTAATATCGATCGTATGGGTGACATTCTCGCCACGTAAACTGAGTCGTATATCCAAATCATCTTCTTCAGCATCAACATCAAGTGTCAGTATGAAGTAACCATATGTATCGGTTATTGCTTTAGTTCCACGATATTGATAGCAATCGATTAGGCCAGGCTCACATTCAACAAACACATATTCCAAAGCGACTGGTGTGTTGTCTGCATACGTTGCTTTTCCAGAGATACGATATGTTTCTGCTTGAGCATTCAAACTGAACAGAATAATGAGAAGAAGCGGCAAGAGTACTCTTCTCATGACTCAAGCATTATATCAGGTCTCTTATAGACCCTTGATTAAACCCTCAAGAGGGAAATATCGTCTCGTTGAATCACTCGGTTCCAACAAGTTTGTAATCATCAGAAAGTGGAGTTGCTCCAGTTTCCATGAGAATGATCTTGCCATCTTTGAATCGCATGAAGGACATGACTGCTTCTGAGTCTGAATCGTTGGCAAAGTGAACAATTGAGTGTGCAACGCCAACTTCATCGTTTTCGAACAAGATTCTTTGGTTTTCTGATTGAGGAGTGCTTCCGCCTCCAACAAATCCCATGATGTCGGATTTGCTCATGGTGATTCCACCGACATGTGGATTGAAGACACAGTCATCGTGAATGAGTTCTCCAAGTGCTTCGACATCTGCGTTATCCCAGGCTTCGTTGTATGCTTTTATGATTGACATTATCTTTCGCAATCACGCCAATTTCTTAAACCCGTCGAACATAGATTCTCATTTCTTGAAGAGACGACATAGTTGTGACACAGGGTGGTCTTTATGCAAACTAATTTTAAGAATCTCTGAATAATTTCATTCAGGATTATACTGCCCATCAGGCGCAACTTGAGGTAGAATATACTGTGGGTCGGTAACAAGAGCATAGATTAGCACATCCATACTTTCCAACAATTCCTTTGAGCATGGCTGCCATTCATCATCAATGCCTTCGCAAGTTGCAGTATCGTTCAGTAAATCCATATTTGCTACTTGAGCCCAATAGAGGTATTCGATAGCCATGCATTCGTAATCGCAAGTAACATCGTCGTAATGGTACCATGCATCCTCAGGAT
>Ga0233444_10002865_pt1 | contig 17647 bp, 18 predicted proteins | sample SI_124_October20_6_FD_182792 | JGI IMG/M metagenome (GOLD analysis project Ga0233444, IMG submission 182792) | Seawater microbial communities from Saanich Inlet, British Columbia, Canada - SI_124_October2016_10_MG | ecosystem: Environmental > Aquatic > Marine > Inlet | place: Canada: British... | reverse complement strand
ATTCTGGCCCATATTTATATCGGATCAGTCGGTATGGAGGGTGCCTATGATGCTATGGGTACTGGTGATGTCGAGGAACAATGGGCTCGGGAACATCATTCCCTTTGGGTTGAGGAAGTACAAGCAAAACAGGAGAGGCTATCTTCTGAAAGTGCAACACCCGCTGAATAGATGTTACGTGCCGTTTGCATAGTAATTTGGTTGGCGTCGCCTTCAATTGGACAGGGCTTTTATACTCTGAAAGGTCACGGTGGTCCCATTATGGATATCGCAGTATCACCTTTGGGCGAAATATCCACAGCTAGCTTTGACAATGCAGTGGGTTTTTGGAGGACTGATGGGCCAGTTTGGCTGGAAGGGCACCGGGCAGCAGTTAACACTGTATGTTTTTTGAATAATAAAATTATTGCTTCTGGGGCGGACGATTTTACGCTTTGGGTCTGGTCACTAGAAAGTGCCAATGGACGCATGGTTGCAGCCCATACAGCCAAAATAGCGGATGTTGCTATTGCTCCGGACGGTCAAACTTTGGCAACAGCTTCGTGGGATAATAAAATTGGTCTCACCCATATTGAGGGTTTGGATGGCTCGGTAGAAAGTTGGCTGGTTGATGATATGATCCTCCTTTCTGGGCATCGTGCTGGTGTCAACGCGATAGCTTTTACGCAGGATGGTCAGACCCTATACTCGGCCTCTATGGATGGTACAATTCGATCTTGGAACCTAAACGATCCAAAGGCACCTTCGACTGTGATAGTTAAACATGGGTTTGGCGTTAATAGGTTAATCGTAAATGATGCGGATGGCTGGCTTGCTTATGGTGCAGCTGATGGGGGCACTCGTATGGTTGACCTTAATACTGGCGAGACCATTGCTGACTTTACGCTAGGCCGCCGACCAGTTTTATCGATGGCCTATGATCCCGTGACTAAGATGCTCGCAATTGGGGATGGGCAAGGATATATTATGTTTATAGATACCACAGTACGTCGTATCACTACTGATTTTAAGGCCTCCCTTACAGGTCCAATCTGGGCGCTTTCTTATTCCCCAGACGGCGAATACATCCACGCTGGCGGTATTGAGGACATAGTTTATTCTTGGCCAGTTGCGGTAATGGACAAACATATTCCAATGGTTGGAGGCATCCAAAGTTTTCTCGAAGATCCAATCTCTCTTCCAAATGGTGAGCGCCAATTTAAACGGAAATGTTCCATTTGTCATTCTTTGACAAAAAGTAGTGCCCGGAAAGCAGGGCCAAGCTTATATGGACTTTTTGGGCGCAAGGCGGGTACGGTTGTAGACTATACTTATTCGGATACACTAAGTGGATCTAGCATTGTTTGGTCGGAAGAAAGTGTAAATGCTTTGTTTGATTTGGGCCCAGACCATTTTATTCCTGGCACGAAGATGCCGATGCAACGGATTGTTAAAAAACATGATCGTGACGATCTAATTGATTATTTGCGCACCAATACGGTGCAGGAAGAGAACTAAAATGAAAGCTATGCTGGCAGCCTTCGTGGCTATCGTGGTGATTGCCTTTGGGGTGAATTTTATCCTCGAGAATGCAGGATTTTCTACCGAAGACAGAGCCTCTGGTGCAGATGTGCGTTTGAATAACTGATCCCTTCTTTTGGGTAGGATAGTGCCAAAATGAATGAGATTTGGGCGGGTATCGTTGAGGCATTCCGACTAATCATAACTCTTGATAGAGATTTGTTTGAGATTACGCTGCGCTCACTACAAGTAAGTATGTCTGCGCTTGTAATCGCTTGTATCTTTGCTTTACCTTTTGGGACTTGGCTTGCGATACGTCGTTTCCGGTTTAGACGCCTAACAATTGCAACCCTGAATGCGTTGATGGGCTTGCCACCGGTTGTCGTGGGGCTGATTGTCTACTTATTATTATCGCGTTCTGGCCCGTTTGGTGTCTTGGGGTTACTCTTTACACCTACTGCTATGATAATCGCACAGGTTATTATAATAACTCCACTGATAGCTTCCTTGACCCATCAAGCCATGCGCGAGCTTTGGGCTGAATATCATGATCTTCTGATTTCACTTAACACGACCAGCCGTCAACGAATATTGACATTGATTTGGGATGGGCGTCGCGCTTTGCTGACTGGTGCGCTTGCCGGGTTTGGCCGGGCTATTGGGGAAGTTGGTGCGATTATGATTGTTGGTGGTAATATCGACCATGCCACGCGTGTATTGACCACTGCAATTGCCCTTGAAACTGGAAAGGGTGATTTTGCACTTGCTTTGGGTCTGGGGTTTGTCCTGATAGCGTTAGCATTACTTGTGAATTTTGCGATCCATACTTTGTCACGGACTGAGCAGGAGGGCACATGGTAGCTGGTATAAACTTGGTCGCATTGCGTGCTGTTTGCGTTAAACGACGCAGCAAGTTAATTTTGGGGCCTGTAAGTTTAGATTTGAAAGGGAGTGGGTTAACCATCGTTTTAGGGCCAAATGGTGCTGGAAAAACTACCTTCCTTAAAGTGTTGCACGGGATTGAAAGAATTTCATCAGGATCCGTTCAGTGGTCCATGGCAGATAGGTCAGTACGACGAACTCAGTCTTATGTTTTTCAACGGCCTGTAATGCTACGTCGAACGGTGCGCCAGAATCTAGCTTATCCAATGAAACTTTTAGGCCAACAGGCCTCCAAGATTGACGAACACGTCATTTATTGGGCAAACCAAATTGGTCTCACAGAGATGTTAAACCGCCCTGCAACACGTCTATCAGGTGGCGAAAAACAAAAGCTCGCCCTTGGGCGTGCTTTAATCCGTAAACCGAAAATTCTTTTTTTGGATGAGCCATGCGCAAATCTTGATGGGCGCTCCACACGTGAAATTGAAACCCTTCTCCTTAGTGCAAATTCGTCAGGCACGCGGATAATTATGGCAACACATGATTTGGGTCAATCTCGTCGCCTTGCAACTGATGTAGTCTTTTTGCTGAATGGACAGGTTCATGAGCAGGGGCCTGCTGAAGATATTTTATGCTCCCCGCAAACTTCAGAAGCTAAAGCCTTTCTGAAAGGGGAGATTGTTGAATGATACGCTTAATTGCTATCGTAGTGTCTTTGTTTGCAACGACTGCATTAGCCGAAAAGATGAAGCTTGCAGTTACAACAAGTTTTCACAACTCGGGGCTTTCTGATCTCCTTTTACCGGTAATCTTGGAAGATACTGGATTAGAGGTGCAGTTGTTGATTGTTGGTACAGGACAGGCTTTGCGATTGGGAGAGGCGGGTGATGTGGATGCGATTTTAGTTCACTCTGAGGCGGCAGAAGAGGTCTTTGTTGAGAACGGATTTGCGCCTTATCGCCGAGAGATTATGTACAACGATTTTGTTGTTGTTGGTCCGCAGACTGACCCAGCTGATATTGCCTCTGCAGACACTGCTGTTGATGCATTGACGCGTATCGCAATTATTAAGGCTCCATTCGTCAGTCGTGGCGATGCCAGTGGAACCCATAAAAAAGAATTGTTTCTTTGGACCTCTATAAAACTTGACCCTAAGCTTTTTGGAACTTGGTACAATGCCGTTGGTGCTGGAATGGGGGCTAGTTTAAATACTGCTTCTGGCTTGGGGGCTTATATTCTTACAGATCGTGCAAGCTGGTTGAATTTTGCGAATAAAGGTGAGCTTGATTTGCTGTTTGAAGGAGATCCTATACTTTTTAATCAATATGCTTACTTACCAATTGATTCTAAGCGGCACCCGCACGTTAACATTCAAGCTCAGCGTTTACTTGAAAGCTGGCTGACTAGTAAACGAGCTGAGACATTAATTAATGGTTATACAGTTGATGGCACCAACGTGTTCGTTTTTAATGCGTTCAGGTAAATTGGATAGGCGCCCTAGCCTTCTGCTTTTTTATCAGAGCTGGATTATTTGTTTAGTGGTATTGCTGGTTCAACTAATTTGTATTTTCAAAAAAAAGGATGTTGTGAAACTCACACGCAATCTGTGCAATATTGGCCCATCAAAATAAAGTTATGCAATCAATCAATGCTCCCAACGGTTTTATCTGCGTTGATGTTTTTTGTCGCCCTGATGGTAGCTTTGGGTTCGAAGAATATCGGCTTGATGCTGAGGATGGACGTGGCTGGTTCCCAATTGGGAATTATGGGGCAGAGATTTTTTCCAACCAACCAGCTGCATTCCGAGCAGCTTGTTTGAATGTGAAATGGTTAACCAGTTAGCTAAAGCATCACTGAAATGTGCCTTCTAACCCCAAATAACTCTTCAAACTAACCCAAGTCTGCAGAGCTTATACAGTCATAAAAAGATTCTTGTGAGTGTCACGCAGCAAATTCTTTTGCACTTTCCCCATAGTATTCCGTGGTAAGGATTTGATCAAAAAAAGCTTTTTTGGTTGTTTGTATTTTGCTAGGTTTAATTCCAATTTTGCGTGCACGTTTGATATATCAATATTGGAGTTTGGTGATGCCACTAAAACGGCTATGACCGCTTCGCCAAAATCTGGATGTGGTACGCCAATTACAGCACTTTCTAGTACGCCAGGAAGATCATCTAGAACTAACTCAACTTCTTTGGGGTAGATATTATAACCACCTGAAATGATGAGATCTTTTTTTCGTCCGACTATATGTAGATAATTATCTTCATCAATATATCCCAAATCACCAGTTATTAGAAAACCATTGTCGCGCAGTTCCTCTGCCGTCTTCTCGGGCATTTTCCAATAACCCTTAAAGACATTAGGCCCATTAACTTCAATCATACCAACTTCGCCCTTTTGCACTTCGGCTTCTTGTCCATCTTTCATGATTCTCAGTTTGATGTCAGGTAATGGAAAGCCAACAGTTCCTGCGCGACGCTCGCCCTCAAATGGGTTTGAGGTATTCATATTAGTTTCTGTCATACCGTAACGTTCCAGAATATAGTGGCCCGTGCGAGTCTCAAATATTTTATGGGTTTCTGGCAATAGAGGTGCGCTGCCAGAAATGAACAAGCGTACATTCTTTACTAAATTTTTGTTGAATCTAGGGTCGTCAAGTAGCCGGGTGTAAAAGGTTGGAACTCCCATCATTATTGTTGTTTTTGGCAAATTATTAATTACAGTATCTGGTTTGAAATTAGGCAAGAAGATAATAGAGCTGCCTGCTAGAAGGGTTGTGTTTACTGCTACAAAAAGCCCATGAGTATGAAATATGGGCAACGCATGGAGCAGTGTGTCATCAGCCGTAATACGCCATTGCTCAACTAATATTTCTGCATTGGACAATAGATTTCTATGGGTTAGCATTGCCCCTTTTGAGCGACCGGTGGTTCCAGAGGTATAAAGTAATGCTGCAACGTCATGAGCATCTAGATCAACAGGTTTAAAATTAGCTGGCTGCTCTACAACCAAATTTGAAAAACTGCCGGTACCATTGGCTGCTAAACTATAAATCAAAAGTTTGGAGTTTGTTGTTTTAGCAATAAATTCAGTCTTTTGAGCAGGATCACAAATAAAAACTTTTGGTGTGGCATCTTCAAGGAAATAACTAACTTCATTAATGGTGTAAGCTGTATTTAATGGCAAAAAAATTATACCAGACGCGACGCAGGCCATGTAAATCTCTAGAGATTGGAACGATTTTTCAACTTGTATTGCTAATCTATCGCCGCGTTTTAACCCACAGTTTCCTAATGCATTAGCAGTGCGTAAGACGTTTTCAAAAAAAATTGCGTAACTACGGGTATTACCATCTAAATCCTTTAAAAAATTCGATTCATTTACACGATGAGAAGCAAGCAGCGTATCAAAAAGAGGATTAGGCATGAGCTCTGAGTTTTCTGAGGTTTAAATTTTGTTTTGAAAATTATTTCCGTTGCGTAGATGAGTAACTCTCTGATTCTTCATAGTAGGTGCCAAATCCAATTCGATCACGTAGTTCTACAAAATTCATCAAGTTTGGTCGAGCGTCATCACGCATAGTACGCAATGATGTAACCATCGCGTTCATCGCGGCAGCCATTAGGGTCAAAGGATATGCAGCAATTGAATATCCGATATCGTGTAAAGCTTCATTGGGTAAATCGGGTGTTTCGCCTCCCTCAACGATATTTGCCATTTTTGGACCGGGGAGAGAATCGCAAACTGTCCGCATTTCAGCCTCTGTACGTGGTGCTTCTACAAAGAGGATATCTGCGCCAAGTTCTGCAAAAGTAGTGGCCCTTTCAATTGCTTCATTTAGCCCATATTCATGACGTGCATCAGTACGTGCAAGGATTAGGATATCGCCACCCTTGGCTCTGAGTGCCTCTCGTTCGTCTACTGCTGCACGAATACGATCAAATGCTTCATCACGAGATACAACAGTTTTTCCTGGTGTATGGCCACAGCGTTTGGGGGCTAATTGATCCTCAATCATAATGGAGGCACAGCCTGCCTTTGCAAAGCCCGCTAATGTGCGGCGTACATTCATCGCATTGCCATATCCCGTATCTCCATCCCCTATCAGAGGTATTTCGATTACATCTGTGATATTACGTGCTTGGTCCAATACCTCACTATAGCTTATTAATCCTAGATCTGGAGCGCCAATACGACTTGCAGAGGTTGCGAAACCAGACATGAAGGTTAACTCATAACCTTCCTGCTCAATTAGTTTTGCTGATAACGCATCAAAACAGCATGGCATGATGTGACAAGTATCTTGTGCCAGTAGCGTACGTAAGCGTTGAGTCTGTATCATTTAGCTACCACTTGAATGGGATATAAAGAGCAAGATTTGGAAAAATATAAAGAATTGCGACGGTTAGCAGCATTAGAGTTAAAAAAGGCCAGACGCCGCGAGCGACATTTCCCAAACTGGTACGAGCAACAGATTGGATCACGTAAAGGTTCAAGCCAACTGGTGGCGTGATAAGGGCACATTCAACCATTATCACCATAAATATTCCAAACCATATTGGATCAAATCCTAAACCTAGGGCTGCAGGCAGTAAAACAGGTGTCATTATTAAGATCATTGATAGTGCTTCAAATACCAATCCCATCAGCAATAGTACTATTGATACTACAAGGATAAACATGATGGGGCCTTCGATTGTCTGTGCAAGAAATGCTGAGATATCTTGTGGTATGCGATACAATGCTATTGCTTTGCCAAACACTTTTGCTCCAGCAATAATCAATAAGATTGCGGCTGTAGTAATTGCTGATTCTTGGATCGCCTCCCATAGAGTAGCCCATGTCAGTGTGCGCAACCAAAAGGCCACAATAAACAAAGCAGCGGTTGAGCCTACTGCTGCCGCTTCGGTGGGAGTAAATGCACCGGAATATAAGCCAATGATTACTAGAGCGGCCAAGGCAACAGAGGGTAAGGCTCGCTTGGAGGCCATAATTTTTTCTGACATGCTGGCCTTTGGTACGTCATCAAAATTACCTGACAGTCGTGCGTGTATCATGGCAAATAGAATAAAAAGTGTGACAAGAAGCAAACCAGGCCCAATACCGGCCAAAAAAAGTGCTATGACAGATTGCTCTGTTACAAATCCATATACAATCATTGGGATTGATGGAGGAATAAGGATACCCAAGGTGCCGCCAGCCGCAAGAAGGCCATAAACAAAACGTTTATCATAACCTCGATTGATCATTTCAGGTATTGCAACAGTTCCAATTGTTGCCGCGGTGGCTACTGAGGATCCAGATATTGCGGCAAAGAGCCCACAACTGATGATTGTCGCTATTGCCAAGCCTCCTGGCCAATGACCAACCCAAGCTTGTACAGCGGCAAAGAGATCACGACCCACCCCACCTTTTAATAACAGATTGGACATAAGCAGGAAAAGTGGCACGGCTAACAGTATAAAGCCGTCTAGAGTAGACAAAATAGATTGCGGTGCCATTAATGGGGAAAAACCGCCAAGTATTAACATACCTAGCCCCGTGCCTCCGAGTGCAAAAGCAACAGGTACGCCTAGCAATAGCAGCAAGAACAGACTGGCAAGGATTAAAATGATAGTCATTCGTGACTTGCCCCGAGACTAAATAGCCCAGATGAACTCAATGTTATTAACTCACCAACCCCTTGAATTGTCAGTAAACCAAAACCAACTGGAACGGAGGCTTCAGCAATCCATACTGGTAGGTTTAGAAGCGAACCAGTTGTACGCCCTCGTATAAAGCTGTCATAGAAAATCTCGTAACCCCATACAGTAACAATAGCGGAAAATAATATGACTACAGCCAGAGCTATTGCTACGCATATTTTTTGAAAAGTGTTTGGCAAAAGAGATGTAACTGCATTCACTGTTATGTGGCGCCTTGCTGTCAGTAAATGTGCCATCGCCAACAAGCACCCCCAGATAAGGCATAGTTGACTAAGTTCTGCTGCCCATATTGTAGGTTTGATAAAAAAGTATCGCGCAATAACTTCATAGGTCAGCATTGCTCCTGTGGCGGCCATCAAAAATGACCCTAAAATGCAGGCATAACGCGAAATATAAGTTATGAGCTTCATATTTTATGATAACGGGCAACAATTAAGTTGCCCGTCATTAGTTTTTTGATCATATCTAAACAACTTTTAATTAGCGCTGAGCGAGTCAAGAATTCGTTTACCCGTATCGCCTGTAGCTTTTAAGTATCCGTCAATCACTGGCTGTGAAACGGCTTGCCAAGCGGCCAGTTCTTCATCGCTAAGCTCTACTATTGTCATGCCATTTTCCTTGGCAGCAGCATAAGCGTCAGCCTCAATCTGGGTCACCCGGTCCCTGACATCATCCTGTGCAATTTTTGCTGCTGCACTGATGTGCCCTTGCGTTTCAACATCAAGACTATCCCACCATTCACTGTTAACTACTACAACAAATTCAATGTCTGCATGGTTAGTTACTGTAATGGTATCCATGACTTCCCAAAGCTTTCGGGATTTAACGCCGGATACGCCAGTCATTCCCACATCCACAGTTCCTCGTTGATAGGCAAGGTACTGTTCTGAGCCTGATATTAGGGTAGGGGCACCACCTGCTGCTGTGACAAAGTCACCCAGCGTTTTGCCAAAAACGCGAGCTTTTTTCCCCTTCATGTCCTCTGGTGTTCGGATTGGACCACCTTGAGATAAGAGGATAGCACCACCGTATGCTTGCCAGTACAAAACCTGACCACCCGTTTTGGCAATTTCACTTTCTAAAATTTCACGTACAGTGGACCCTTCGGCTACAGCCGCGCGCACTTTGTCTTCAGTGTTAAACAGGAAGGGCATGTAGAATACATCTACCACTGGCGCGTCGCCAACATAGCGAGTTAGTGAAGCTACGCCGGCCTCGATTGCGCCGGAACCTACTGCAGCAGGGACTTCTTTATCCTTGTAGAGAGTTGCGCTATCATAGATCTCAACGTCGACAGTGCCGTTAGTGCGTTCTTCTACCTCTTTTTCAAAAAGCGTTAAATTTTCACCAAGGTGACTTGTAAGTGGTAGTTGCAATGAAATTCGCATCTTCTCTTGCGCAACGGTTGCTGTTCCTAGGAACGATAGAGCAAGAGTGGCAATTAATGTCTCTCTAAACATGAAATTCTCCCATAGTTGTATAAGATTAGACTAGTGGGCGGTAAAGATTAGGCAAGCCTTATTCACATTAAACCCTTAAGTCTTATTTTGCCTTATCTTAGAGTTGTGATTAAAATGCGTTTTGACAAATATCAAGGTAATCAGCTGAATTTAAAGGGACTGCATTTTTTTGACTAGATGATGCTAGCATGCCTTGATCAGCAATGGAGACGAGATCATCTTTAGTAACGGACCAATCTGCTAGACGCGGTAAACCCTGCGTATCTAACCACGTAGTCAATCCGGACATTGGGCTATTTTTTTGCGTTATTGGAAAAACACTTTCGATATGGTTAATGCAGGATGACAGTTTGAGATGTATATCCGACCCAATCGGTGCGCACGTCAAATTTTTCTCTAAAATTAAAGGTAGTAGCCTTCCACACAAAGCTCCATGAGGTGCTTTAAAACGCCCACCAATAACAGATGCCAAGCCGTGGGCTGCTCCTAAACCAGAATTTGCCAGTGCCAAGCCACTTAAATGACTTACCCATGCCAAATTATTCATAGCAGTTGTATCACCATCGTCTAAAATCTTTTTAAGAGCAGGTAATCCTAAAAACCTTACTGAACTTGTTAAGGCATCAGAAAATGGCGTGGCTGCATTAGACGTATAACTCTCTAAAATTTGGGTGACAGCGTCCATGCCCGCGTGCAGTATCACTGATCTTGGAGCGTTGCGCATGAGATCAGGATCAATTAGGGCAACTGTTGGAAAAATCCCTCTTCCTCGCAGGCTAATTTTCGCGCCTTTATCTGGCACACCTATAACTGCATTGGCAGTCACTTCGGCGCCAGTGCCTGCTGTCGTAGGTATTGCGATATGAATGATTTCACATTGAGTGTTCATTTGAACTGGTGATACTTTGGTAACGTCATCATAATTGTGAAGGTTATTTGCTAACGCAAAACAAATTACCTTTCCGACATCGATCACCGCACCGCCTCCGCACGAAATTATGGCGTTGGGACGCCTGCCTTTTACTACGCCCATTGCGGCGTTAATTGATTCAACGGTGGGTTCACCATCGCAGCTTACTTCCATGATGCTGAACCTAGTTTTGTTCAACAGCTCCAAAATTGGTGCAGATGCCTGCCCGCTTTGCCCTCTGATAAGCAGAATACTCTCTGCCTCCATTGGTAAGAGACTGGAAAGAGTTTTACTTACTCCGACACCGAAATGTACTTGAGTTGGACAAGAGTAGGTAAATGCTGTTTTCATTGGTTAGTATCTGAGGGTTGAAGTAACAGCGCGTTGCCAGTCGGCGTATTTTCTTGCTCGAGTCGTTTCGTCCATGTTTGGTAGGAATTGGTGTTCCACGTCCCATTGATTTGAGAATGCTTCTTGATCTGGCATAAGGCCCACCTCCATACCTGCTAGCCATGCGACGCCTAGTGCAGTTGTTTCAAGTACTTTTGGGCGATCTACGGGAGAGCCTAAAATGTCCGATAAAAACTGCATCGCCCAGTCAGATGCACTCATTCCACCATCAACGCGTAGAATGCTTGAGGCTTCTTTTGACACCCAATCAGCGCGCATTGCCTCCAGTAAATCGCGGGTTTGGTAACCAACGCTTTCAAGGGCTGCCTTAGCCAGTTCGTTTGGCCCAGAGTTTCGAGTTAACCCAAAGATTGCCCCCCGACATTCCGGGTTCCAATATGGAGCACCTAGGCCAGTAAAGGCTGGTACTAAAACGATAGACTGGGTGTCGTCTGCCGCTTCAGCTAATGGTTGCGTCTCGGACGCATTTCGAATGATTTTTAACCCGTCGCGCAACCATTGTACCACTGCACCTGCTATAAAAATTGAACCCTCAAGTGCATATGTTGGTTTACCATCAATTTGATAAGCAATTGTAGTAAGTAGGCGATTTTTAGATTTTACAGGTGTGTCACCAGTATTTAAAAGTGCAAAACACCCCGTACCATATGTTGATTTCAACATGCCTGGTTTAAAACACGCCTGTCCTATGGTGGCTGCTTGTTGATCACCAGCCACGCCACAAATTGGTAAGGAGTTACCAAATAAATCTTCCCTGCTATTCCCAAATTTGTCAGCGCTGTCCTTTACTTTTGGCAGCATATCCATAGGAATTTCGAATAAATCGCAGATTGTCTGGCTCCACCTCCCTTTGCGGATATCATACAGCATGGTGCGGGCCGCGTTAGTGGCATCGGTTAGATGTTCTTTGCCACCGGTTAGCTTCCAGATAAGAAATGTATCTACAGTTCCAAAAAGTAATTCGCCGCGCTTGGCCATGTCGCGGGCTCCGTCAACATTATCAAGAATCCATTTGAGCTTGGTAGCTGAAAAATATGGGTCAATCAGCAAGCCAGTGCGATCGGCAAACATATCGCTGTAGCCTTCATCGCGTAGATCTTTGCAATAATTAGCAGTCCGGCGATCCTGCCAGACGATAGCATTGTAGATCGGTTGGCCAGTTTTACGGTTCCAAACAAGCGTAGTCTCACGCTGGTTAGTTAATCCAATAGAAGTAATATTAGTCGCAACAATATTTGCTCTTTCAATGGCTCCACGGCAGGTGCTTGCAGTAGTACCCCACAAATCCTGTGGATCGTGCTCGACCCAACCAGATTGGGGGTAGAATTGGGTAAATTCTTCCTGCGCGCTTGCTATGGGAACCAATGACTCATTGAAAATAATGGCTCGAGTGGATGTTGTGCCTTGGTCAATTGCCAGTACATATTTCATATTATTTCTCTAAAATAGCAGATGGGTTTGGTAAGTAGGTTGAGGCAAAAACCATGTAAAGGTCAACTTTAGTGTAGTTATCTATCTATGGAATTTTGGGAAATATGGGGCGCGATAGCGCCCCATATCAAAGATTTTAGATTTACTGCCAGGATTTGATCAACTCGTCATATGCCACGGTTTTTGGATCTTCGTCCTCGTTTGCCAGTTTGGGGTAAGGAGCACCCGGCTGTGATAGCCAATATTCTGCACTCTCTTCGTCGTTGAGTACTGGACCTAAATCACCCTGAACACCTGCGCGCTCAAGGCGAGCAAGTACTTTTTCTTGATCTGCACAAAGCGCGTCAAGTGCTTCTTGCGGGGTTTTAGAGCCTGACATTGCATCACCGATGTTCTGCCACCACAGTTGTGCTAGCTTTGGATAGTCTGGAACGTTGGTGCCTGTTGGTGACCACTGTACGCGCGCTGGTGAACGATAGAATTCTACCAAGCCACCCAAACGTGGAGCGCGTTCGGTAAAGTGCTCAGAGTCAATAGTAGACTCACGGATGAAGGTCAGACCTACATCAGACTTTTTAAGGTCAACAGTTTTGGACACGACAAACTGTGCATACAGCCATGCGGCTTGAGCGCGGTCTACTGGAGTTGACTCCATTAGTGTCCAAGATCCTGCATCTTGGTAACCAATTTTCTGACCGTCCTTCCAGTAAGCGCCGTGTGGCGAGGGTGCCATGCGCCACTTCGGTGTCCCATCAGCATTCATGACTGGCAAATCAGGTAAAACTGTTGCAGCAGTAAATGCAGTATACCAGAACATCTGTTGCGCGACATTACCTTGCGCAGGAATTGGCCCCGCTTCACCGAATGTCATACCTGCCGCCGCTGGTGGCGAGTACTTTTCAAGCCATTCTATGGCCTTTGAAACCGCATAAACAGCTGCAGGTGAGTTCGTGGCGCCGCCACGTGTTACACAAGAACCAGTTGGTTGCGATTTGTCATTTACACGAATACCCCATTCATCAACAGGAAGACCGTTTGGCTCACCTGCGTCGCCCATGCCAGCCATGGACATCCACGCATCAGTGTAACGCCATCCTAGTGAAGGGTCCTTCTTTCCGTAGTCCATATTGCCAAAGACTTCGCCTTCAACGTCCAGATGGCTCAAATCCCGCCCCGTAAAGAACTCAGCGATGTCTTCATATGCAGACCAGTTGACTGGAACGCCAAGATCATAACCATAGTCGGATTTAAAATCAGCTTTGTTCTTGTCATCGTTAAACCAGTCATAGCGGAACCAGTAAAGGTTTGCGAACTGTTGTGTTGGCAGTTGGTACAGTTTGCCATCTGGGCCGGTAGTAAATGACGTGCCAATAAAGTCGGCTACATCTAGAGTTGGCAACGTAACGTCTTTGCCTTCGCCCGCCATCCAGTCTGTAAGGTTTCTCACTTGCTTATAGCGCCAGTGTGTTCCTATCAGGTCTGAGTCGTTTATGTAGGCGTCATAGATATTTTCGCCTGATTGCATTTGTGTTTGAAGCTTTTCAACGACGTCACCTTCCCCGATTAGGTCATGTGTGACCTTAATACCGGTGATAGCTGTAAAGGCAGGTGCAAGTACCTGGCTTTCGTATTCGTGTGTTGCAATCGTTTCAGACACAACTTTGATCTCCATGCCTTCGTAAGGCTTGGCTGCATCTACAAAAAACTGCATTTCAGCTTCTTGCTCTCCACGTGGCAAAACTGAGAGGTCACCAATTTCACTGTCTAGAAATGCCTTGGCGGCATCCATATCAGCGAACACTGGTGTGCTCAGCATGCCAAGCGAAAGCACAATGGCTGTGCTTGACTTAAGTGAGAATGTCATTCTTTCCTCCAAATTCGGAAATTACTTATAAAATTATGCATCTTAAAGGTGTTGGCCCTTAGGATACGCAAACCGCCTCTTACACCCAACGGAACACCGCAAAAGCGTAGACAAGGCAGACGAATAGCGCGAACGGTTGGTTCGCACCGACCACTCCCAGCCATACCAAATTTATAAAGGCAGAGCCGAGAAGTGTGATGAAGAGACGATCGCCGCGCGTCGTCTCAATCTGTAAAACACCCTTGCGAGGTGTTTCGGGAAATTTGATTGCAAGCAACGTAAAAATAGTCAGCGTGGTTGCTATGACTATAAAAAACACCGCGGTAGGCCATGTCCAAGCCATCCATGCCATATAAAAGCCTCCCCTTTTAAAGTTGTTAAACACGCCCCAAAGCAAAGCCTTTGGCGATATAATTACGTACGAAGTAGATAACCAAAGCGCCTGGAACGATTGTCAGTACGCCTGCTGCTGCTAGAACACCCCAGTCAATTCCTGCGGCGCCTTGCGTGCGGGTCATAATAGCTGAAATAGGCTTGGCATCGACCGTCGTTAACGTTCTACTAAGCAGTAGTTCAACCCATGAAAACATGAAACAAAAGAATGCGGCAACTCCGATGCCTGAAGCTATTAAAGGCGTAAATATTTTTATGAAAAATCGGCCAAAGCTATACCCATCGATATAGGCTGTCTCGTCGATTTCTTTTGGAACGCCTCTCATAAAACCTTCTAAAATCCACACTGCTAAAGGTACATTGAAAAGACAATGCGCTAACGCTACGGCTATGTGTGTGTCGAATAGGCCTACAGACGAATACAATTGAAAAAATGGCAGCGCAAAGACCGCTGGTGGAGCCATCCTGTTGGTCAGCAGCCAGAAGAATAAATGATTGTCTCCCAAAAAGCGATAACGGCTGAACGCATAGGCTGCTGGAAGTGCTACCGCCAGACTAATAAATGTATTCATGACTACATAGATTATCGAGTTAATATACCCCGTGTACCATGCTGGATCCGTTAAAATGGTCGCATAATTGGCAAATGTTAGGTTACGTGGCCACAAAGTAAATTCGTTTAAAACCTCTGTATTAGTTTTGAGGCTCATATTCAGTAGCCAATAAATAGGTAGCATCAAAAAGAGTAAATAAAGTGTCATGACTATAAGAGAACCTCTAGTTCTCTTACGTTGCTTCGGTTCACTGTTCATTGGTAAAGCAGGATTAGCAGTTGTATCAATCATGGATTACCCGCCTCTCTTTTCAATGTTAATCATAACTGTATAAAAAACCCATGAAATAAGTAGGATGACTAAGTAGTACATAATCGAAAAAGATGCGGCGGGCCCGAGGTCAAATTGCCCTAAAGCCATTTTAACTAAGTCAATTGATAGTAGTGTTGTCGAGTTGCCGGGGCCACCACCTGTAATAACAAATGGCTCTGTATAGATCATAAAACTATCCATAAAGCGCAGTAGTATTGCTATCATCAAAACACCAGACATTTTAGGTAGTTCAATGTAACGAAAGATTGCCCAACGGCTGGCTTGATCGATCTTGGCTGCTTGATAATAAGCGTCCGGAATGGATTTGAGGCCAGCGAACGCCAAAAGTGCCACCAATGAAGTCCAGTGCCATACGTCCATAATTATAATTGTCGCCCAAGCCGCAAATATATTTTGAGTGTAGTTGTAGGGAATTCCTAGAGCATCCAAAGAATAGCCCAATAACCCAATGTCTACGCGGCCAAAAATTTGCCAGATCGTACCTACAACATTCCATGGAATTAGTAGTGGCAGAGACATCATAACCAGACAAAAACTGGACCAGAGGCCGCTTTTAGGCATATTAAGCGCAATAAAGATGCCTAATGGTATTTGTATTATCAAAATAATTGTTGAAAACATTAATTGGCGTGCCAGTGCATCCCACATTCGGTCTGACTGCAACATTTCCTCGAACCACTCGAGACCAACCCAAAAAAATTCGTTTTGGCCGAATGTATCTTGAACTGAATAATTAACGACTGTCATCAGTGGGATTACAGCTGAAAATGCCACTAAAATTAAAACTGGCAGGACCAGAAACCACGCTTTTTGATTTACAGTTTTATCCATTAGGCTGGCACTCCACAGTTTAGCCAGTCATTGACGTAAACATTAATGCAGTCTTTATCGAATGTGACATGACTCATTTCTGTCGAGATAGGCTGATCTTCATGAGCCAGTATGTTTATCTCGTTTCCAAACAGCTCCGCACGGATAATCTTGTGGCGCCCCACATCCTCGACGCGACGAATCGTGACAGGTAATCCCTTTCCCTCGGTAAGGGTAATAGCTTCAGGCCGCACACCAATTTCGACCTTGCCGCCGAGATTGTCGTATGCTTGGCTAAGGGGCACTTTAAGGCCATGTACGATTGCTGTATTTCCGGCAACTTGGGCAGTTATTACATTCATGCCGGGTGACCCGATGAAATAACCGACAAAGGTATGCTGTGGCCTGTCATATAACTCATTGGGGGTACCAATCTGTACTACGCGGCCATCATACATCACAACAACTTTATCTGCGAAAGTTAGCGCTTCTGTCTGATCATGAGTCACATAAATCATAGTGTGGCCAAACTCATGGTGTAAAGATTTCAGTTGTGTGCGAAGTTCCCATTTCATATGTGGATCAATCACAGTAAGTGGCTCATCGAACAATAATGCGTTGACGTCTTCTCTTACCATACCGCGACCAAGACTTATCTTTTGTTTTGCATCAGCAGTTAGACCACGAGCACGTTTATCAAGTTCAGATTCCATTCCTATCATTGCACCAATTTGCTGTACTCGCTGCATAATATATTTTGGATCTGCACCTCGGTTTTTCAGTGGAAATTCTAAGTTAGCTCGAACTGTCATGGTATCATAGACCACAGGAAACTGGAAAACTTGGGCAATGTTTCGGTCCGCTGTCGTCGACTGTGTTACATCCTTATCATCAAATAATATACGTCCCTGACTGGGATGTAGAAGGCCTGAAATAATGTTGAGTAGCGTCGATTTTCCACAACCTGAAGCACCTAGTAGCGCATAAGCCTCACCATCAGCCCAAACATGATCCATTTCTTTAAGTGCAAAGTCATTATCGCTCTTGGGATTGGAGAAGTAGGAATGAGCGAGGTTATCCAAGGTGATTTTAGCCATTGCTTTGCTCCATCAATCTGCCAGCGCATATGCAGCGGGAGCGACTAAATCGCCGTTCTCACTAAAGATATAAATGTGGCGTGGATCAATATAAACGCTTAGCGCAATTCCTAACTCAAGATTATGAATGCCATTTATAAGACCTACCCACTTGTCCTCCTGATGATTGAGGTGGATGAAAGTTTCTGATCCGGTCAATTCGGTGACTGCTAATTTAGTGATGAATTCCAAACTATCCGCCCGGCCTTTGTCTAGCTTGACGTGATTGGGGCGGAAGCCTGCAAGATATTTATCG
>Ga0233444_10002858_pt1 | contig 17666 bp, 17 predicted proteins | sample SI_124_October20_6_FD_182792 | JGI IMG/M metagenome (GOLD analysis project Ga0233444, IMG submission 182792) | Seawater microbial communities from Saanich Inlet, British Columbia, Canada - SI_124_October2016_10_MG | ecosystem: Environmental > Aquatic > Marine > Inlet | place: Canada: British... | reverse complement strand
GTTCCAGTACAACTTTTGCCTCCTAACAACAAGAGCACTCCAAAGAAAATGATGACAAAGAAAAATATGAAAATCTGAATCTTTAACTTTATCATAAAATCCGAATATTTAATTTCTTGATTACCAGCATATAGTAATCCATCGCAATGTGGACAACTGTATTCACCATCTGCATCGTCATCAAATTCAACATCCCCTTTACAATGATGGCATTGAACTATGACCATAGATATTCTACAAATTGTTTTGATATAAGGTTTGAGACGACACCCATTCAAAGGTATTGAAAGCAATCACTAGTTAATTCGTCTACAGAAATTGTTCAGTTCAGTTCGACTTCATGTTCAACAACCCAATCATACATCGATTGAACACTTGGAACAAGTCCTCTAGAAATATCGGTTAAATCATAGTAAACGGTTACAGGCACAGTTGAATAAGCCTCTCTCGAAATCAATCCATTTTGTTCTAATTCCGTTAATCGTCTGGTAATAGTGGTTGAAGAACTGCCCACTGATTTCTTAATATCAGAGAACCTCATCGGTTCATTTTTATTATTGAGCAAATGTAGAATATGTAGTAATTTAGACTTGTACAGTAAAGATACTAATTTGTCTACTTGAGCAAATACTGGGTCGCAATCTGTCTCCATATGTATCACTTCCATATTGAAACCAGTGCCGTGGTATTTCAGTGCTGTGGCCTAATGTTCGTAAATAAATCATGATAATCACACGATAATGTATCTGATTTCGAATAATTATCAAAACCACATATTCAATAATATCATTCAATTGGTTTTGCTATGGGCTCGTTTGATTCTCTTGAATGGCTCAATCGTTTCTTGGACGAAACTCCTGGTGATATAGAAGTCGGAGGACCCACTCGTCAAGTACCTAATGCTTGTTGGTCACGCGTTAAGCCGACTCCATCGCCACAACCAAAGCTAATGCTATGGTCTGAAGAAATGGCTTCTAAATTAAATCTAGACCGCCCCGATGGAATCGTACTTGGTGGTAATGAAATTATCGAAGGAATGGACCCCTATGCACAACGCTATGGGGGGCATCAATTTGGAAACTGGGCAAATCAACTCGGCGATGGGCGAGCAATAACACTTGGAGAAGTAAAACTACAAAGTGAAGTATTAGAGTTACAACTCAAAGGCTCAGGAAAAACACCTTACTCGAGATTTGCTGATGGTAAGGCTGTACTTCGTTCTTCAATACGAGAGTTCCTTTGTAGTGAAGCAATGTATCACTTGAAAGTCCCCACAACACGAGCATTATCACTAGTAACAACTGGAGAAGAGGTACTTAGAGATATGATGTATGATGGAAATCCCGCACTAGAAACCGGTGCTATTGTTTGTAGGGTCGCACCTAGTTTTATCCGATTTGGTAGTTTTCAAATTCATACAGCGTCAAATGATTATGATACATTGAAGACTCTTGTAGAACATACCGTTAAGACCCACTTCCCAGAACATTCAATCACTTCAGATGAAGAAATTGTCCAATGGCTAACACACATTGCAAAGAAAACAGCGGTAATGATTTCTCACTGGATGAGAGTTGGTTTTGTTCATGGTGTAATGAATACAGACAATATGTCAATCCATGGACTGACTATCGACTACGGCCCATACGGGTGGTTGGAAGATTACAATCCTGGTTGGACTCCAAATACCACTGACTCTGCTACACGTCGATACCGATATGGACAACAACCAAAAATTGGCGCTTGGAACCTTGCTCGATTATGTGAAGCAATGGTTCCGCTAATGGAGGATCCCAGCCAGTTGCATGAAGCCCTAGAAGCCTATTCGCAATCATATGGAGAATTACAAAATCAAATGTGGGCTGGTAAATTAGGGCTTAGTTCATTCATTGAATCCGATGAAGAACTAATAGTAGAATTGAATGCGTTATTGCAAGAAGTTGAAACTGATATGACGATTTTCTTCAGATTACTATGCTCAATAGAGCAGCCTAATATTGAATCTCTAAGCGATGCCTTTTACGATCCAAGTAATATCCCAACCAAACTATGGAATGACTGGTTAAGCAAGTGGTGGAAACGAGTTAATGGCTTGCCGAACCGTAGCGAAATGATTGTTTCTAACCCGAAATATGTCTTGAGAAATTGGATGGCTCAACTAGCAATTGATGCTGCTGAGTCTGGCGATTTTAGCGTATGTGAAGAACTGTTCAACTTACTCAAAAATCCATATCAGGAACAGCCTGAGTTTGAAGAAAAATGGTTCCAAAAGCGACCTGAATGGGCTCGACATAGGGTAGGATGTTCGATGCTATCATGCTCAAGTTAGTCTATTCTACCCGTTTCATAATTCAAATTTTATCGAGTAGGCGCATCTCTTAAATAAAGTCGAACTGACAAATACCTATGAGCGAAATTACTTGTCCGCATTGTTCAAAAGCATTCAAAGTAGACCAGGCCGGATATGCTGAAATTCTTAGTCAAGTCAAGAATAAAGAGTTTGACAAAGAAGTCCATCAAAGATTAGAGTTAGAGAAACAAAAATACAGTACTGAACTTGACCTTGCCAAGGTGACTACGGAAAAAGAATCTGCTGATGCCCTTGCTAAAAAAGAGCGAGCGATAATTGAATTAGAGTCAAAGATTAATTCAATGGAATTAGCAAAAGATTTGGCTGTTAAAGATGCCCTTGAACCTGTTAAAGAGGAAATTACTAATCTCAAAAGTCAAGTTGACTTAGCAGAAAGTGAGCGAATCATCAAAGAAAAATCTCTCGAAGACAAGTATAAAACTCAAATTAAGGATAGAGATGATGAAATTCAAAGGCTTAGTAATTTCAAAGCCAAACTCTCCACTAAAATGGTTGGCGAAACTCTTGAATTACACTGTGAAAATGAATTCGATATGCTACGCTCTGCCGCTTTCCCTAATGCCCAGTTTGGTAAGGATAACGATGCTTCAACCGGAAGTAAAGGAGACTATATCTTTAGAGACATGGATGAAAATGATATCGAATTTATTTCTATCATGTTTGAAATGAAAAACGAATCAGACACGACAACAACCAAAAAGAAAAATGATGATTTCCTCAAAGAATTGGATAAAGACCGAAGAGAAAAGGGTTGTGAATATGCAGTTTTAGTATCGCTTCTGGAAAGTGATAGCGATTTATACAATAATGGAATAGTAGATAAATCTCACAAATACCCTAAGATGTATGTTATTCGACCTCAATTCTTTATCCCAATGATTACATTATTGAGAAATGCTGCACTAAAGTCCTTGCAGGTCCGTAATGAATTAGAATTAATCAAAGAGCAAAACATCGATATTACAAATTTTGAAAATGACTTAAATGATTTCAAAGCATCTTTCAATAAAAGTTATACTTGGGCATCAGACAGATTTAAAGATGCCATTAAGCAAATTGATAAGTCAATAAAGGCTCTTCAAGATACTAGAGAAAATCTCTTGAAATCTGATGACCATCTCGGCATAGCTAATAGGAAAATCGATGATGTTACAGTCAAAAGATTGACACGTAATAACTCAACAATGAAATCTAAATTCGAAGAATTAGATGAATAGTTAATCGGATGAACCGATTAGGCCAGATTATCTAAAGATAATCTAGTTTAAACTTCACTCTACTTTACGAACACTAACGGCGTTAGGACCCTTTGGACCTTCGCCGATTTCGAACTCGACGGTATCTCCGTCGGTTATTTCTCCCTCGACTTGAGAGACGTGGACGAATAGGTCTTCGCCACCTTCTTGCTCTATAAATCCGAATCCTTTCACTTGGTTAAACCACTTTACTGTACCTTGAGGCATGAACCGCTCAAAATGTTTTCATTATTGAGTTCTCCGTACGAAATCTGTTATTTTCATCGTTTTTCCTGTCATTAAACTCATTGCAAATATGATGTTAAGTCATCAATTGTCTAATTCTAGAATTTTGCGACTATTGATTTGGAGGTTGCCAATCTTTGTAAGCGATATGTGCTGGTTGTGGTTTTTTGCCCTCATCAGATTCCATTATTCGTTCTGCCAACCATTGAAACCATTCGAAATCAGATTCAACACCGGATTGTTCTCTACAATCATCGATTTTCCTATTACCTCTGCCCATTGTGCTGCTGATTATAATTCCATGAGAGTTTTAAATCAACGCGTCTTATGGTTCTTATCTAATCAAATAAATTATTGTAATAATTTAGAAATATCAATAATCGGGGAAACTCTTTGTTCAATCAAATTCAAAATCGAAGAAAGTTCTGATTCGTTTACAGCCTCAACTCTCATCACAAGAATCGGTTCAGTATTGGATTTCCTAGCGAGGAACCAGCCCTTTTGCTCATCATCTGCTCCGTCCAAGAAGCGAACTCTTACGCCGTCGATAGTAGAAGCCTCGAAATCGGTAAAGGCTTGACGTATTGCCTCAACAGTCTCGAGTTTCTTTTCTTCAGGGCATGGGATTTTGACTTCACCAGTAGTTGGAAGATTTGGAGCTAGATGATTTAGAACTTCGCTGAATTTACTATCGGATTTTCGCGACCAAAGTTCTAGAATTCTTGCAGCATTGTAAAGGGAACAATCAAAGCCGTACCAGCCTCGATCAGCCATGAATATATGACCGCTCATTTCAGCAGCCATCAAGGCATCTGGATTCTCTGCTAAAACACGCTTCATGAAAGAATGGCCAGTTTTTGCCATCATAGGACGGCCGCCTGCAGCAAGAATTGCTTTCTCTACATTCATTGAACATTTAACATCATAAATCAGTAAGTCCTTTCCTTGCTCGGAACCAACTACATCATCAGCAAGTAAAGCGATTAGCCGGTCAGGATAAACGAACTCTCCGTTCTCATCAACAGCACCTAAACGGTCACCATCTCCATCGGCACCAAGGCCGAATTCACAATTATTCTCAACGACTGCTAAACCAAGGTCAACCATATTCTTCGGCCTTGTTGGGTCTGCTCCATGATTAGGTTCACTTGAATCCCAATCACAATACAAATCGATATGTTCGCATCCCAGCATGTCAAGCAATTTACTCATTGCTGGACCAGGAACTGCATTGCCACAGTCAACAGCGACTTTGACACTACGAGATAATTTTCCTGTTGACTCGATTATCGCTTCAAGATAATTATCTAAATGAGGAGTATCGACTATCTCGCCATCTCCTTCGATAAAATTCCCCTCGAGGAAGACTTGTTTCAATTCTTGAATTTCTTCACCAGCAAGTGGAAGGGTTCCTCTACACATCTTGAATCCATTATGAGTTGGCATTGGTAAATGGCTTGCTGTAACCATCACTCCACCATCCACTGGTAGTGTCCAACAAGCGTGATATACACATCCAGTAGAGACAATTCCAAGGTCTAAGACTTGAACTCCAGAGTCAACTAAACCGCGCATCAATTCACTAGCCAAAGCAGGAGTAGATTCACGAATGTCACGACCGACTGCAAATGTTTGGCATTCCAAGTAAGTCGCCATTGCACGGCCTAAACGATAAGCAAAATGAGGTGTTAATTCTCCAGTTCCATCGCCGTTTGCAAGACCGCGAATATCGTAGGCTTTGAAGCACTGTTGTGGCCACTCGTCCATGACGATGGTAAAGCATAATCCCTTTCTATTTATCCGAATTGAGTTCATGTTATTTTCTCAAAATTCCAATCACAATAAGAGAGAGAGCCAATATCCCAAAAGTTTCCAACAATAATTCATATTTTACCGCTAAAAATAATGTTAAAATTAGTGGCGGAGTACAATAAGTCAGCAACTTAGGCCATGTCAAAATCCCTTTGGGAGTTTCATCAAAATAAGGCGAGCCAGGCATTATATCACTTATCTTGTTCCTTGAACGACGATTTCCACCAGTGCGCCTGCGGGGAGTGCTGCTGCTGCAAAAGCGGCTCTTGCTGGTTTGATGTTCACTGAATCAATCCAAGCACCATAGACTTCATTCATTGCTGCGAAGTCATTGATCTCTGCTAAAAGAATTTGAGCAAAACAAATGTTTTCTCGAGTAAGATTCGCTGCCTCTAGTAAGGAGTCTATTTTGTCCAAAGCGCCCTTAGTCTGAGTTTTTACATCTTCAAATTCGACTGCGATTTGTCCTGATAACCAGAACATACCCTCGGATTGTACTCCAGCAGAATACGGGCCATACTTTGCTGCTCCGGGAAGTTCGATACTTTGCTTGTCCATGATGAGGCGTTCAGGTGGAAGACCATCAACTTGACGAAGCGCCGATGGTTTGAGGGAAGAGAATTCATTGGCTAGTACATGCGCACATGCTGGGTACTGGACCATCCTGCTCATGTACGCTTACTTGCACCTTTCATGCGAGCAGGCCAAAGTAATGATGTCATTATTGCAACAAACCGAGTTGAAGTCAAGAATCTAATCGACCAGGGCGATGGCCATATTCCTCGTCGCCAGATACACTGGGTTGATAGGCCAGTTGGACAATCCAAGCGACGTAAAGCATTGGCAAGATGGCGCTCAAGTCATAGTTTTCTTGCTGGTTGTTGTGACTCTTCTACACCTATTGAGAGAATCGTAAGTATTGGAGCGCCAATCGAACTGATGGCTTGGCGCTCTCCTATTTTGAAAAGAAAAATCAAATCAATTTCACAAAGATGGTACATCAGTGACACTGAAGTAAACCACATAGCCCATCGACTTTCACGAAAAGATACGACCCATTATGTTCTTCCAACACACTGGGATGATAGCCTAGATGGTGGGTTTTCTAGAGACATAAAAGATCAAATTATCCATCGACTCGATGGCTTACACGGTCATGTTCATCTCCGCCCTTCAATGCGTCCAACCAGCGTTAGTGACCCACCAAGAATAATGGTTCGATTACTCAAAGGTGGTGGAATTCATGATGATGATGAAATTATTGAAATTCCAAAATCAGTATTTGATGGCCTACTTGTTTCCCATGCTGACGAAGACCAGTACAAAGGCAAAGCATGGCTTCTAGATAGAGAGGCTGGCGCTCATGACGGAGTGATTACCCAATCGGTCACATTCGCCAGCGAGGCTGCTTTAATGGGCACTCCAACGCTACTTGTAAGTCGAGCAAATCGCGGTTTCCTAAAGCGCCTCGAAAGTGAAGGCTATCCGCTATTTCACTGGCAACAAGAATGTGAAGGCGATGAATGGAAAAATATCCAAGCACAGTTCTTAGCAGGACTTCACCTAACTGATGCAATAGAAACCTCTGCATGGCCAGATGCAAGAAAACAATTAGCAGATTGGCTATCTATGGAACTCATAGATTGAACCAATTTTTGATAATTTGCAAATGGTCTCCAGCCAACTCTAAATCACCTGATAGAACATAGTCAAGTGGCCAAAATTTAGCATCCTGTGCATCGTCTCCAGCAATCGGTTGCTGGTCTTCACTAACCGAGATTGAATATACAACACTGACAATATGTTTGCGTGGGTCACGCTTAGGTTCGCCCATTACCATCAGTAATTCTGGGTCTTTACCCACAAGGCCCGTTTCTTCAAGCAACTCTCTAACAGCTGCCACTTCTGGGTCTTCGTCTCTTTCGACAAATCCACCAGGAAGAGCCCATGCCCCTTGCATTGGAGGATGCTTCCGCTGAATCAGTAGAATATCGTCTCCACGCTTGACAGCAGCGTCTGCCGCTAAAGCAGGATTAAGCCAACCATTGCACTCATCGCATGTAGTCAAGGTATCATTCCCCGTATCTTCGCTTTCTTTCTTGGAAAGTCCTTACCGCTTTTAGTAAGTCTTTCTTTTGAAATGATGGCCAATATACATCGGTGAAATATAATTCTGAGTAAGCCATCTGCCAAAGTAAGAAGTTGGAGATTCTTTCTTCCCCACTGGTTCGAATTACTAAGTCTGGGTCAGGCATCTCACCTGTGTAAAGCCTTTCAGATACCGCTTTCTCATCTATCTTCTCGAGTGGTAGGTCGCCTGCTGCATGCTCTTCGGCAATAGATTGAATCGCATTTAGCATCTCTTCTCTACTGCCATATGCTAAACAAACTGTGAAAACGAAATCCCCATAATCGGCTGTTTTTTGTTCAGCATAATCAATGGCATCTGTTACAATTTTAGGAAGCAGTTCTCTTCGCCCAATGACTTGAACTTTGACTTTATTTTGATGAATTCTCTCATCATCCGCTATGTCTCTTAGGCCTTCATCGTAGAGTTTGAAAAGAAGGTCTAGTTCGTCTTTTGGTCGATTGAGGTTCTCTGTTGAAAGAGCATATACCGTCAGCCAAGGAATCCCTAATTCGAGTACCCAGTCAAGAACTGTTTCGAGTTTCCGCTTACCGATACGATGACCTAAACCTGTAGCGATTTTATTACGCCAAGCAAACCGACGATTACCATCCATAATTATTGCTAAATGTTCAACTTTGATTGGATGGTCCATGACCTCTTTGAATAGTTTTGACTCGACCGCTTGGCCAAGTACATCACCCATTCTCTCAGAGATTCCCATGTCTGCCCCGCCCAATCCACGAGGGGAGAGCGTATCATTTCATCCCCTAGGGATTTGAAACCATCACTATCATGAACTGTAGTTACTAGCACTATCTATGCGCCTATATCACAATCCACGCTGCTCAAAGTCTCGTCAGGCTGTCGCCATATTGACTGAAAGTGGTGTGGATTTTGAAGAATATAGGTACCTTGAACTTGGAATTGCTGAAGAGGATTTAGAAATTTTATCATCTCTCACGGGAATCATTCGAACCAATGAAGATGAATTCAAGTCTGATAAATTTGACATTAATGATATTAAATTAGTAAAAGAATCCTTGAAAAACAAGCCTAAATTACTTCAAAGACCCGTTCTTATAAAATCTGGAAAAGCTGTAATTGGTCGACCGCCAGATGATATCAAATCCATCATTTAATAATTTTAAATCGCATACACTTATAATCAAAATAGGAAAATCCGTATCAATGTTTGATAGAATAAACTCTATGCCTGCGAAAGTCTGTCTAGTCATATCTGCACTAGTCAGTCTGATCTACTCATTGAATTTCATATTGTTTGGAGAATGTTATGTCACTGGCGGCGACGGATGCTTTACTCTGTTGTCAAATGATGCAGCGCAAGATACTCAAGCATGGGGACGAGGCGGTCCAGAAACCGGATTTAACGGTGCACTAATGTTTGGTATTACATTGGCTACACTATTACTTCTAAATGAAGGAGCAAAAGGTATGTGGAGAATGATGATACCTGGTCTAATTGGTTTCACAGCAATGTCTGTTTCAATTTGGATGCATGGTGACTTTGAGGATGCCAGTGAGGCTCCAAAATATGTCACACCAGTAGTTACTGCACTATATGGTGCTGCTTACTTCTTCCTAAAGGATGAAGGAGTAAACGATGGGCTAAGCGACTATAAGCCAGGAATAAAAGTCAAAGATAAGGTTGCTTTAGGGGCACTGGGAATTCTAGTCATTACTGGACTATTTTACTCTCTACGAATGATCTTCACACCAGATAGCGTAATTGGTGACAACTTCGATACAATTCTTGCAGGCTCAGCTGATGGAATGGGTACACCTTCTGATGCTACAGTTGCGGTATCGGGAAGTCTAATTCTAATCTATACTCTATGGGCAGGACTAGTCTTGACTGAAGGTGCTTCTGGAAAGTGGACTATTATGCACCCTTCGATGTTTGCATTCTTAACTGTAGTAATCGCAACGTACGTTGGTTTTGTCAGTGGCGTAGGCCGTAATGGTTCAGACTTCCAAAAGATGGATGCAATCGTTGGCCCAATAGTCATGCTACTCACTATGATAGCTTACTTCCGCTTGAAGGACGAAGGTATGGAAGATAACATGACTATGATGGGAGAGCCTATCGAAGACTCATCCAATATGATGGCAAAGAGCCTTCCAATATTCGCTCTACTCGTTGGAGCAGTCATTGGACTAAATGCAATCATTAACGTTTGGTAATCTAATTTACAGATTGACTGATGCATGGTTAGTATATTGAAATTTCAGGTTCAAACTGAATTGATTTTCACTATCTATCGTGGTTAAATCCAGACATCGTTTTGAGCGGTCAAGTCGCCACTTGCCTCACCGGTATTGACTACGCCTTTTGGCTCGACAAGCATCACTTTACACTCTTGCTCAGCATATGGCTTATGCTGTACTCCTTTGGGTACAACATACATTTCACCTTGATTTAATTCGATGGTTTCATCCTCAAACTCGATGAACATTTTTCCTTCAATAACGATGAATACCTCATCTGTATCATCGTGATTATGCCATACGAACTCGCCTTCTAACTTGACTAACTTGAATTGATAATCATTCATTTCAGCGATGACCTTTGGAGTCCAGTGCTGTGAGAATTTGGAAAACTTTTCTTGAAGATTTATCTTGACCATATATCTCCGATAAGTTCTATGCTATTGTTTCTGTCGATTTTCAAGAAAGTGTCTTCTCCTCGATTTGAATTTCATTGATCCGAACCTCAACCCATTCGATTCGTTTTGCTTTAACAGCATCTCTAACTCTTCTTTGATTCTTATTAAGTTTTGATTTGCCACTCTTAACTTCAATGAATTTTATCTCAACTTCACCCTCACCATCAAGCCCCTTGAAGCCTAAAAAGTCGATCGGGTTACCGAGGAAATTCAATTCTTTGACGCTATTTACTGCGTCCATCGACCAAGGCGCCAGAGTTTCACTAATTTGCCCCTTAATTGTACTTCTCTGACGATTGTTGGAGTCTTTTCTCGCAGCACGTATTTCTCCTTCATGCTCTAACTTGAGTCGGTTTATTTCGCTAATTTTACGAATCAATTCACGAACTAGCAAAGCAATTATTCCAATTGCCACGATCAAAATAAAAATTGATTCCACCTCTAGTTTAGCCATATTTGTTGATTCTGCCAACCGTTTGTAAACTTGTTTGAACGTTTTTGAAATGCGTGATTTGCAATAGTAAGTTAATTGAACAACGCCAAAGTGGTCGATTTATGCGAGTCAAGGCTATCTCTATGGTTGTCCTAATGATTACCTTTTCCTTAGCCGGTTGTTTTGGAGAGGATGAAGGCGAAAAGGAAGAGCCGATAATAGAAGTCGTCGAAAACCCTAGAGTATTTGTCACTGATAAAACTGGTAATGGAACGGGACTTGAGCCTATTGAAATGACTTTTCAATTCAGCGATGTTGGTGAAACAGGAAAAGAACCCAGTATTGGAATCACTTCAACGGGTTGTGTTTTCTTTATCGCAATGGAGAAAGTAATGCGTTCATGTGATTATGGGGAAGCTTGGGAAGAAACTCAAGACCCGATTCAATGCTCACCGACAACTAGCGACCCTTATGGCTGGGTAGACCCAATAACTGACAGAATTTTCAACGTTCAGATGATCGGGCTTGAGACTTCATGGATTTGTTGGAGTGATGATGATGGTGAAAGTTGGTTAGGCAATCCTCACGATTCAGGAACAACTCCAATCAATGACCACATCAAACTAGCTAGTGGACCATGGACAAATAACGGCCCCTATGCCGCTATTGGTGCACTATCTACAAATTTATATGAAACTGCAGTTTACTACTGTTACAATAAATTAGCCGGGATTTTCTGCTTCACTAGTTTTGATGGCGGCGCAACCTTTGACACCGGTGGACAAATTTTCGGATTAGCAACTACAAATGGAGGCTTACACGGCGCTATTTCTACCGCTGCCGATGGTACTGTTTATGTTACACCTCGTGTAGCAACACCTACTGTCATAGTCTCGAAAGACAATGGCTTCTCATGGTTTGAAAGGTCAATGGGGTCCGATGTAGGAACTCCAGACCCGAGAAAGAATTCCGAAGTCTCTGCTGATACTGCGTCAAATGCATACCACGTTTGGACTGGTGCTGATGAGGGAGTCTACATGTCTCGTTCAACAGATTCCGGTGAATCTTGGGAACAAGAAAGTATCAGAATCTCACCAAGCAATGTAATTTCAACTGTATTCCCACAAACCGATGCTGGCGACCCTGGAAGAATTGCAGTTACCTATCTTGGAAGTGAAGATTCAGAAATGCTTGAAAAACCTGACCTAGATGGAAATGATTGGGACGGAAATGCTCACTATGCAGTGAATAACATAACTTATCACCTATACATCACATACAGCCTAAACGCTCTTGATGATGACCCTATTTTCCACACATACAGAGTAACTGATGACCCCGTTCAAATGGGTTCAATCTGTTTAAACTCTGGCGACTGCCGTGACATTGGCGGATCTAATAGAAACCTGTTGGATTTCAATGACCTACACATCGATAGGGAAGGCAGAGTATACGTCGCATTTGCTGATGGCTGTACTGGTGATTGCGCAACAAATAACAACTCTACCGCTGCTGATTCAAGAGATGGAAGAGGTTCGGTTTACTACCTTGCAAGTGGACCAAGTCTACTAGAAGCATTTGACCAAATGTCTCCTCTTCTTGCTACAACAAGTAATGCTGAACCACATCAGCCATGTCAAGCTGACACCTGTAATAGAACAAAAGAAAATGAATCAGAAGAATGATTCTATTCAAAAAGTGGTTCTAGAACCGATGTGATAGTGTAATCATAAACGATCAGTTCTATCTTGTAAGATACTTCTTCGCCGTTATCTGAGCGTGTACATGCACCTGGTGCAGTACCTGCTTCAGCATCAACTGTTATGTCCAACGAATATGCGCCAAGTCCTGCACCATCAGCATCAACACCTTCAATGATTTCAGACTCTGATAAAAACAATATTGAGTCAACCATTGAATCATTGAACCATAGAGATTCGACTGTATGCGATGGGTTATCATTAGTACCACTTGCAGAAGCATTGTATGCGCCATGCATTACAGTTCCACTAATCGTATCTGCTGCTGCTTGCCCTTGTGCTACAGGACAGGACAAACCACTTGATGTTTCGTCTTCACCGTATGAGAGAGTAACCAGTACTCCAACGATATTCATATCATCAGCGCCATCGATGGAATCGGTGCTTAAATCGTCAATTGTCCAAGTATCTCCACTGGCAACATATTCCATTCCACTGTCAAGTTCAACATAGGTCATATCACCGCTGACTTCGTAAAAATCCATACCGCCAAAGGTACTACCTGAAACATCTCCCGAGGTGGTGTTGAAATATAGTGGGAAGGCAAGAAGGAAAAACACAATACCGAAAGCCAGAATTTGCTTATCTCTATCTTTTTTGAACTCGTCCATAGTCCACATTTTTACTTCCTCCTATGCCAATCCTATGGGTACTTAGTCTCTATCATTTACGGTTGGATGTTTACACTTTATGTTCATTTCCATACATCGTCAAAGACTATGAAGTAAGGTCGTCTTCATCATTCTTATTTCTTAAATTGTAAATCATTGCGAATAACCAAAGACAGAAAATCAGGAATATTGGGAATAACCAATATGCTATATTTCTCGGCTCTTCTTCAGGAATAGGTTCGAGGTCAGTAGGGATTTCACCTGAAGCATTATTGCTATTATCAGCTGGATAGACTATTGGTTCAGTATATTCTTCTAAGATTTCAATCATTAACAAGAACGTTATCGGAGACATCTCTCCTGATACAGTCACCGTATATGTTGATAGATTCTGTGCTTGAGTTGGAACACCAGAAATCGCCCCATCTACAAATGACAATCCATTTGGTAGGTTTGGAGTAATAGTCCAAGTAGGCTCTTGGTCTTCATCAAAGTAATAAATCGGTTCAAGAACTTCCATATTTTCACTAGCATTCAGTACAAGTAGTGTCACTGGATAACGAGCGACATAGAATGGCTGATCGATAGTTAGGTCGATTGTTGCAGATGATGAACCACCTGAATTATTAGCCCATATCGTAAATATTGTAGTTGTCATATTTTCTCTTGGAATACCTGAAAATACTCCATTAGAGAATATTATTCCTTCTGGTAGTTCTGGCTCAAACTCCCAAGTCTCTGGGTTACCACCAAGAATCTCTGGGGAGATAAACAGCGAATCTTGACCGTTTATCAAGGTGAATGTAGTAGTTTGGTAAGATATATTTGCCACTGGCTCAAATATCTTGATGTAAACTGAAATATTTGTCGAGCCACCAGAATTATTAGCGAATATCTTGTATGTTGTCAATGAGGAATTGACAGTTGGAATACCAGTAATTGTACCATTACCAAAGATTAGTCCATCTGGAAGGTCAGGATAAACAGCCCAAGTCTCGACCATTCCACCTGTGTTATTGAGCGTCAAATTCATCTCGTCTTCTCCACGGGTTAACTCGTAGTAATTTGGATCTGCGAGTAGAATTGCTACTGGCTCAAGGATAGTTATGTTGAGTAAGAAGTAATCACTTCCACCATTATTGATAGCCGTAATGTTGTATTGTACAATAGTTGAATTGACTGTTGGTATACCAAAGATTGTACCATTGGTGAAGTTTAGACCATCTGGCAATTCTGGCTCTACTGTGAATGAGGAAATTTCCCCTCCACCAAATATAGCATACAACGGAAGTTGTGAAGAAGATTCTCCTCTAGTTAAGATTAGAGAATCGGTTTGATAGGTGATAGTTGGTTCTGGTTCAAGAATTGTTATACTGATTCCAACAACTGAAGAGCCACCGCTATTATTACCGTAAATTAGGAAGTTTGAAATTGTCATATTTACCGTAGGCGTACCAGAAATTGTTCCATTGTCAAAGTTCAACCCTTCAGGTAACTCCGGATGGATACTCCAATTCTCAATCGCACCACCATCAACCTCAGGCACTGCAGGCTCCATGGTCTCGCCTCTAGTCAAAATCAAATTTACAGGGTCGTAGACAATATTTGCACTTGGCTCAAGGATAGTTATGTTGAGACTGATATTGGTTGAGCCACCTGTATTGTTAGCCCAAATTGTGTACATAGTTCTAGTTGAGTTAACTAGCGGAGTTCCCCAAATCATGCCATCTGTAAAGTTGATGCCACTAGGTAAGTCTGGATAAATTTCCCAAGTTTCAGCATTTCCGCCGGTTAATTGAGGGATTAGTGCCGGCATTGTAACATTTCTAATCGAGATTAATTCATAGTTTGGATAAGATAATTGCACTATAGGCTCAACTACTGTTAGATTGATCATTGTTGAAGCAGAACCACCTGAATTATTAGCCCAAACGGTGTAATTAGTCCTAGTTGAGTTGACTGTCGCAGTACCTGAAATCACTCCATCAACAAAGGTCAGTCCCAGTGGTAAGTCAGGATAAATCTCCCACGTTTCTACCTCACCACCAGTGACTTGTGGGAACCATGGTGTCATACTGATGGTTCGAGTTTCATTACGCTCATTTGGATTATAGTGAATTGAGGCAACTGGTTCGTTGATTGTGATACTGATAAAGGCCGTTGCTGAACCGCCCGAGTTATTTGCATAAACTGTATAATTGACTTCAGTCGAGTTAACTATTGGAGCTCCAGAAATTGTTCCATTATCGAACGTTAGACCGATTGGCAAGTCTGGATGTATACTCCAATTCTCGATTGCTCCACCATTATAGTTTGGAAGAATCGGGCTAATTCCTTGACCACGCGTCAAATTATAGTAAGCCGGCAGATAAGCGAAAGAACCGACTGGTTCAACAATGGTAATATTGAATGTTGCAGATACACTACCGCCAGAATTGTTAGCCCAAACAGTATACTCAATCTTTGTTGAATTAACAGTAGGAGTGCCGCTAATCACGCCATTGTTGAAGGACAAACCAAGCGGCAAGTCAGGACTAATTTCCCAACTATCAATTAAGTTCAGTGGCGTGTAAGTTGGTGTAATGTCACTAATGATTACACTACGTGTGAAGTTGTAATCATCAGGAGTATACTCTAGAGTCGGTGCAACTTCAAGAATTGTAATATTGATTGTTGCTGAAATTGAACCGCCAGTATTATTGGCCCAAATTGTGTAAGGCATTGGAGTCAATTGAAGCACTGTTGGAATACCCCATATTGTTCCATTATTATTGCCAAACATCAGACCTGTTGGCAAGGTTGCATTAATCTCCCATGCGACTATCTCACCTGGACCGGTTAATTGTGGAGCTAGAGGTAAGTCTGGGCTTGCAGTATTATTGGATAAAGTCAGGTTCTCTGGAGAATATGAGAAGTCTGTTGGTATCTGATCAACTACGGTAATATTGAATTCAATCTCCACTGAACCGCCACTATTGTTAGCCCATACCGTGTAACCAGTTGTTGGCCACAACTCGGTTGGAATACCTGAAATCTCCCCAGTGTTACTGTCAAAGGTCAGACCTTGTGGCAAGCCGCCGCTAATCTCCCATGAGAGTATTGAGCCTGGACCGGTGATTTGTGGAATCATAGGCAAGTCTGGACTTGCGGTATTATTGGTCAAATTGAGATTGATTACTGGATAGTTGATTGAGGTAGGAATCTCATCAACTACTGTGATGCTAACCGTTGTAGTTGTATAGCCTCCAGTATTATTAGCCCATACGGTATAGGAATTTGTTGGCCAAAGTTCAGTTGGAATACCATAGAATGTTCCGTTATTCGCTCCAAACAATATACCATTTGGTAATATTCCATCTATTTCCCAAGAAGTGATAATTCCAGAACCGGTTATTGTTGGCGTCAATGGCAAGTCCGTACTTGCAGTATTATTGGTCAAACCAATAACATTTGGAGAATAAATCAAGGTAGGAACTTCATCAACCACTGTAATATTGACGTATCCCTCAACTGAGCCACCACTGTTATTGGCCCAAACCTTGTAAGCAGTAGTTGACCACAATTCTGTTGGAGTTCCGTAGAATGTTCCGTTGTTGGAACCGAACAATATGCCACTTGGTAAGCTTGCATTGATTTCCCATGTGAGTATCTCACCAGGTCCGGTTAGTTGTGGAACAAGTGGCAAATCAAAACTCAATGTATTATTGGACAATTGTAAATCATCTGGGATATAAGTGAAACCGGTCGGAACTTGATCGTTCACAGTGATGTTGAGATAAGCAATCGCGGTTCCACCAGTATTGTTAGCCCAAACCTTGTAGGCTGTTGTTGTCCAAAGTTCAGTTGGAGTTCCAAAGAACGTTCCGTTGTTAGAACCAAACGAGATTCCTGATGGCAAGTTAGTGTTGTTTAATTCCCAAGAAATGATTGCTCCAAAACCGGTTTTAGTTGGCGTAAGTGGTAAGTCAGCACTAACCGTATTATTGGTCATGCTCAAATCATTCGGCGAATAAGCAATCGTTGGAACTTCGTCGACAATTGTGATGTTGATGTACGCCGTTGCTGTTCCACCGGAATTCGTTCCAGTAATGGTGTACATTGTACGTGTGAGCAGTTGGATTGGCGTCCCACTGAGAATTCCGGTTGAAGTATCAAAGGACAAACCGCTTGGTTCTGATGGACTGATGGCCCAGGTAACTATCTCGCCAGAACCAGTGATGGTTGGCGAAAGCGGAAGATCAATGCTTGCCGTATTGTTGGTCATGCTCAAATCATTCGGCGAATAAGCAATCGTTGGAACTTGGTCATCGACCACAATGGTTACTGTTGCAGAATCGGTTCCACCTGAGTTCCGAGCTGTTATTGTGTAGGTCGTGTTTGAGG
>Ga0233444_10002853_pt1 | contig 17684 bp, 23 predicted proteins | sample SI_124_October20_6_FD_182792 | JGI IMG/M metagenome (GOLD analysis project Ga0233444, IMG submission 182792) | Seawater microbial communities from Saanich Inlet, British Columbia, Canada - SI_124_October2016_10_MG | ecosystem: Environmental > Aquatic > Marine > Inlet | place: Canada: British... | reverse complement strand
CATAAAGGAAGATGTTCCTATTACTCTTCAATCCGTTAATTTTCAAGACGATTTTGAAGGATCATTAGAACAAAGAAGAACTATAATTTATACACTAGATTTTGGAATGAGAGTTAATTTTCATGGGCCTATTAGAAGATCTAAAGTTATTAAATCAGCAACTACTGATGTTCATATAGATAAAGCTTCATTATTAACATCTGGAGCAGATTCTGATGGATTATATGTTAAACAAATTACAACACCTAACCCAGCTAACGCAACACCGTTTAGTGATTTCGGTTTTACTACCGTTACTGAATATTACGGAGATTCATCACAATGAAAACATATTTTCAATTAAGAGAAGAACTAAAAACTAATGAATTAAATGAAGGACCTGTTGGTAAAGCAATTGGTAGAGGTTTAGGTATGGCAGCAGGCGGGCTTGCTGGCGGAATTGGTGGTGGTCTTGCTGGAGGCGCCATAGCTCCTGGAATTGGAAATGCTATTGGTTTTGGAGCTGGGGCAATTGCTGGCGGTGGTTTGGGTGGTGACATAGGCGCGAAAATAGGTGATGTAGTATCTTCACCTTATGCATATGCTAAAAAAGGCGTGAAAGCTCTTTTAAAGAAAAGAAAAGCAGGCAAAGCTACTAAAAATACTGGAAGCAGCCAAACTCCTCCGACCCCTCCAACTCCTCCATCTAATACTAGAACAGGACAACATCCTGGTTGGAATAATACAACAGGCGGTAATCCTGCAGCTACTCAGCCTCAAACTCCTGCAGCTACTCAGCCTCAAACTCCTGCAGCTACTCAGCCTCAAACTCCTGCAGCTACTCAGCCTCAAACTCCTGCAGCTACTCAACCTCAAACTCCTGCAGCTACTCAACCTCAAACTCCTGCAGCTACTCAACCTCAAACTTCAAACAGTTTTCCAAAAATTAATGCATCACCAAATGCGATTAACAGATGGAAAGCTAAAAGATTAGCGCAAAATAACAAATCAGCGGCCAAACCCGTAACTTCACCAAAGCCCGGAGATCCAATGACTTCTAAAAAAGGAGGGTCATTTCTTATGGGAGTTGATGGTAAAGCAACATCGATACCTGCAAATCATCCAAATGCAGCTAAACATAAGCAAGATATATTAAACATAGTGAATAGACAACGTGCTGCTTTAGGTAAAGGAAAATAAAATGTTAACATTTAAAGGATATGCTACGGCATTAGATGAAGGTAAAGTAGCTAATTTTGCAGCCCGGGCTGCAACAGCAGCTGGTGGTTCATATGGCGGTGGTGCTGCTGGATCATATGTTGGCGGTAAAATCGGAGGGCACTTAGCTAGATCTATGAGTCCAACTAGGTATATTACCACTAAAGAATTCGATCCTGCTTATAAGGCTGGAAAAGCAGTAGGCTCAACTTTAGGAGGATATGTTGGTAATGCAGTAGGCGGGTTGGCTGGTAATAAATTAGCAAAAAAAGTTATTCATCATAAAAAGAAACATATTAAAAAAGAAGATATTGATATCAATTCTGAATCATTTATTGGAGCAATGAAAGGCGCACTGATGGGTCCGCATGGTCCCAATCATAATCCAAATAAGACAAAGAAAACTCGTGAAGTGCAGCCAGATAGAGTTACAATATCGCCTCAAGCAAAAGCAATGCGTGATATTGAACAAAGAGCTTCTACATCAAGTCCTTCAGGACCCGCTTCTTCGTTAAGCGGAACAAAAAGAGTTAGATAAATGAGTGATTGGAAAAAATCAGACAATTTACCAGAAGATGATTTTGATTATTCTCGCAGAACTTACTACGATTTAATCGAAAAAGGCCAGACCGCGCTTGAAGATATGATTGAAGTAGCTCGAGCACTTGAGCATCCAAGAGCCTTTGAAGTTGTGTCTGGTATGATTAAAAATGTTTCAGATGTAAATGACCGCCTTATGGATTTACATAAGAAGAAAAAATCATATGATCAAAAAGACGTACTTCAGGTAACAGCGCCAGAAGGTACAACAAATAATTTATTTGTAGGATCTACCGTAGATTTGCAGAGAATGTTACAAGATATGAATAACCCTGTTAAAGATGATAACGTAATTGATATTACAGATAGATTAGATGATGGAAAAGAATGATTCTTATTTAGGCAATCCAAATGTTAAACGTGATGGTGTTGTTACTAATTGGACAAATGATGAAGTTAAAGAATATGCTAAATGCATGCAAGATCCTGCATACTTTGCGAGAACATATTGTAAAGTAATTCACCTTGATAAAGGTTTAGTTCCATTTGATTTATATCCCTATCAAGAAAAAATGTTTAATCAGTTTAATACACACAGATTCAATATTGTTTTAGCATGCCGGCAATCTGGTAAATCTATTTCATCAGTGGCGTATCTACTTTGGTTTGCGCTTTTTAATAGTGAAAAAGTTATTGCTGTTATGGCAAATAAAGGAGCGACTGCCCGTGAGATGCTTGGAAGAGTAACTCTAATGCTTGAGAACTTACCATTCTTTTTACAGCCTGGATGTAAAGCTCTTAATAAAGGATCTATTGAATTTAGTAATAATTCAAGAATTGTTGCTGCTGCGACATCAGGATCATCTATTCGTGGTATGTCTGTTAACTTACTTTATCTCGATGAGTTTGCATTTGTTGAAAGAGCTTCTGAGTTTTATACCTCAACTTATCCAGTTGTGTCATCTGGTAAAGATACAAAAGTTATTATTACATCTACTGCAAATGGTTTAGGTAATGTGTTTCATAAAATCTGGGAAGGTGCGATACAAAAAACAAATGAATTTATTCCATTTCGAGTCGACTGGTGGGACGTTCCAGGAAGAGACGAAGAATGGAAAAAAGCTACAGTAGCAAATACTTCGCCTATACAATTTGATCAAGAATTTGGTAATACATTCTTTGGAACTGGCGATACACTTATTAATGCAAACACTTTACTAGAATTAAGAAGACATGATCCATTAGAAATTACAAAGGATAATGTAAAAGTTTATAATGAACCAATTAAAGATCATAATTACGTGATGTTAGTTGATGTTGCTAAAGGAAGAGGACAGGACTATAGCACTTTTAGTGTAATCGATATTAGCGCGGAGCCGTTTAAGCAGGTTGCTGTATATCGCAATAATCTTATCTCTCCTCTCCTCTTCCCTAATATTATATATAAGTATGCAAATTCCTACAATCAAGCAATGGTTGTAATAGAATCAAATGATGCTGGTATGGTTGTGTGCAATGGCTTATATCATGATTTAGAATATGAAAATATGTTTGTTGAATCAGCTATTAAAGCAGATGCGCTTGGTATTCTTATGACTCGTAAAGTAAAACGAATTGGATGTTCTTCATTTAAAGATTTACTAGAAAATAATAAACTTGAAATTGTAGATGAAGATACAATCATAGAAATTTCTACATTTACTGCAAGAGGCTCGTCATACGAAGCATCAGATGGAAATCATGATGATATTGTTATGAATTTGGTTATGTTTGGTTATTTTGCAGGAACATCGGCATTTGGTGAAATGACTGATATTAGCATACGGGATTTAATGTTTCAGCAAAGAATGTTAGAGATTGAAAATGATGTGCTAGATTGGGGCTTTGTTGACGATGGATTAGATAACACATCACCTGCATTAGCAGCAAGCCCCTGGCAAATTGAAGAAGCGCCTGAACAAAATTGGATAGTACAAGACTGGGATGGTACAAGTCTTTAAAATCAAATGTATATAAATATAACTAGTTGATAGACATTTATGAAGTGTCAAACCGTATTATGAAACTTATAATTCAATTAGATTGGAAAAAGGAAACGACATGGCAATATATGCACCATCAGAGTCTCCGGCAGTAGTTACAAGAGAAATTGACTTAACAAATGGCGTGCCCAATGTACCTACTTCTACAGGTGTCATGGTAGGCGATTTTCGTTGGGGTCCTGTAAACGAACCGATTCTCGTAAATAACGAAGGCACTTTAGTAGCTACATTTGGAACTCCAAGTGATACTACTTCAGTAGACTTTCACACCGCCTCATATTATCTGAGGTATTCAAGCGACCTATACGTCATCCGAGGTATGGATTCAAATACAGGAGTCAATGCTTTTCAGAGTGGTGGTTCAAGAGATGATATTACAGTAGATAACGATGCAGATTTTGAAGGACAAATATCTGCAGCTACAGCAGTAGGTCACACTTTCATCGCAAAATATCCCGGTGATTTAGGAAATTCAATAAAAGTAGAAATAGTTGGATCAAACCACGCTGATGCAAGTAATGCTGCGTATCACACCGACTTTAATGCCTGGGCATACAAAAATAACTTTGACACTGGTCCAGGAACATCAGCTCATACCGCAAATATCGGCGGGATAAATGATGAAGTTCATGTCGCAGTTATAGATACTACTGGTTTACTTTCTGGAACTAAAATGTCAGTTTTAGAAACATATCCTTATATTTCACAGGCTCTCGGCGCTCAGAATGCAGATGGTACTAACAATTATATAGTGGATGCTATTAACACGAGATCGCAATATATTCGAATGGTTACATTTCCAACCGGTATGGGATCTGGTGCTGGTGCTGCAGCATCAACAACAAGTGATATGAAACTAGGCGCGCCAGTTGCTGTTACACTAACTACTGGTGAAAATAGTGATCCTATGGAAGTTGGAGATTTACAGTTATGCTATGATTTGATTAACGATCCAGCTCAATATTTAATTGATTTTATAATTGCGCCGAGTTTAAATAGTTCAACTGATCACGTTACATTAGTTAATCATTTAACATCAATCGCTGCTCAAACTAGAAAAGACTGTATGGTTTTTGCTTCACCACATAGAACCGGAGTTGTTAATAGTCCAGCAACAGCAAATGCATCTATCTTAACTGGTCTTAAAAGCTTAACAAGAAGTTCATATCTTAGCGTAGATAATAATTTCTTAAAAGTGTATGACAAATACAATGATAAGTATATTCACATTCCTGCAGCATCTTCAACAGCTGGTTTATGTGCAGCTACTGATAATAATTTTGCTCCTTGGGTATCACCTGCCGGTACACGAAGAGGACAATATTTTGGCGTAACTGGTTTAACGTATAATCCTAATAAATCTCAAAGAGATGAGCTTTATAGAAATGGCATTAATCCAATAACTAATATGCCAGGAAACGGTATTCTATTATTTGGTGATAAAACACACTTAGATAGACCATCAGCATTTGATAGAATTAACGTTCGTAGACTCTTCTTGGTTATCGAAAGAGCCATTGCAGAAGCTGCTAAAAATATTCTATTCGAATTTAATGACGAATTTACAAGAGCAGAATTTGTAAATATCATTGAACCATTATTGAGAGATATAAAAGGTCGAAGAGGTATTACTGATTTCAGGCTAGTTGCTGACGAAACTAATAATGGCCCTGAGATTATCGATACAAATCAATTTGTAGCAAGTCTCTTTATTAAACCAGCACGGTCGATTAACTTCATCACTCTTAACTTCGTTGCAGTTCGCACCGGTGTTTCGTTTGAAGAAGTTGTTGGTCAGGCTACATAAAGGGATAGGAGAATAAAATGGCAATTTTAGGTGTAGACCAATTTAAAGCTAAATTAGCAGGTGGCGGCGCACGTCCCAATCTGTTTAAAATCACGCTTGCTTATCCAAGAATCATGACTGGTGATGTTGAACTAACATCATTTATGTGTAATGCCGGTAATTTACCAGCATCTACTATTAATCCAGTTACTGTTCCATACCGCGGCAGAATGTTATACATGGCTGGCGATAGAACATTTGAACCTTGGTCAGTAAATATCATTAACGATACTAATTTTGAAGTAAGAAAAAGTATGGAAATTTGGATGAATGCAATGAATGCTCACCAATCAAATACTGGTGTTACTTCACCATTAGATTATCAAGCTGATTTAACTGTTGAGCAACTTGATAAAAACGAATCAACTCTATATACTTACATATTTAGAGGTTGTTTTCCAACAAATGTTTCTGAAATCGCGCTTGCATACGGTAGCAACGATACTGTAGAAGAATTCGGCGTGAGTTTCATGATTCAATACTGGGAAAGTTTCACAGGTGCTGGTAGTGGTCAAAAAGTTACTTCTTAATTGAGTAATAAATAGTACTAATTGAAATGGTGTAGGGGGAAATACTTTCCCCCCTCACTAACATATTTAAAGGATTAATTATGGCAGATGATAATTCAGTTAAGCTTTTTGGTTTTGAAATAAAAAGAGCTGGATCAAAAGACAAAGATGAAAAGTTAAAATCTATTGTCACAGCAAAAGACGATGACGGCGCAGGTTATGTAACTGCGTCGGGGGCTGGTCATTTCGGTCAATATGTAGATATTGATGGAAGTGGATCTAAAGACAATTATCAATTAGTAATGAAATATCGAGGTGTAGCTATACATCCAGAATGTGATGCTGCTATTGAAGATATTGTAAATGAAGCTATTGTTATTGATGATGATAGTCCTGGTGTTTCTATAGAATTAGATGAAATTGAAGCCAGTGAAAATATTAAAAAACAAATATCAGAAGAATTCGAAAATATTTTAAGAATGTTAAATTTTTCTGAAGATGGTCATGACATCTTTCGTAGATGGTATGTCGACGGTAAAATTTATCATCACTTAGTTGTAGATCCAAGTAATGAAAAAATGGGCATTCAAGACATTCGTTTTATTGATGCTCCGAAAATGCGTAAAGTAAAAGAAGTTAAAAAGAAAAAAGATCCACTAACAAATGCTGAAGTAATTGAAAACGTAAAAGAATATTATGTTTATCAAGAATCTCCAGGAAAAGGTGGAGCTGGGTCTGTTCATACAGCACAAAATAGACAAGCAGTTAAATTTACTGAAGATTCTATTAGTTATGTCACATCCGGACTATTAGATGAGAAAAGATCAAAAGTTCTTAGTCATTTACAAAAAGCTATTAAGCCAGTTAATCAATTAAGAATGATGGAAGACTCGCTTGTCATTTATAGACTAGCTCGAGCACCAGAGAGAAGAATTTTTTATATCGATGTTGGTAACCTTCCAAAGGGTAAAGCTGAAGAGTACATGAAAAATATCATGGCTAAATATCGTAATAAATTAGTATACGATGCTAATACTGGTGACTTAAGAGATGATCGTAAACATATGTCAATGCTTGAGGATTTTTGGTTACCACGCCGTGAAGGTAATAGAAGTACAGAAATTTCTAGTCTTCCAGGTGGAGATAATCTAGGACAGATTGACGATATTATTTACTTTCAGAAACGATTATATAAAGCTTTAAATGTTCCATTACAAAGATTAGATCAAGAAAATAATGGATTTAGTATTGGCCGTTCAACTGAAATTAGTAGAGATGAAGTTAAGTTTCAGAAGTTTATAGATAGACTGCGCAACAGATTTTCACATCTATTTCTTAAAATCCTGAAGAAACAGCTAGTTCTTAAAAAGGTTATAACTGAAGCTGATTGGTCAAAATGGGAAAGAGATATTCGAGTTGATTATAATAGAGATAATCATTTTGCTGAATTGAAAGAGTCTGAAATATTAAAAGAAAGAATACAAACATTAGATATGGTTAGTCAATATGTAGGTGAATATTTTACAAAAGATTGGGTTATGAGGAATGTTTTAAAATTATCTGAAGAAGATATGAAAGAATTAGAAGATAAAGTTGAAGATGATCAAGAGGATCTTGTTAATCAACAAGGTATGGCAGCACAACAAGAAATTGAAGCGCAGGCCGCTCAGCCGCCACCCGCTCCTGAACCAGAGCCTGAAGCGGCTCCGCCTGCGCAAGGGCAAAATATAACCATTACACATAAATCTGCTAAATAAACAGGTTTAAAATTTTAAAATGTATAAATACAAGTAAATAAGTGGAGAATACAATGGACGATGAATTTGAAAATGAATATGAACTAAATGACGAAAATCATGAAGTTGAAGAGCCTGAAATTAATCCAGTTGAAGCTATTGTAGCTTCGGTTGACGAAGAAGATTATAGCACTGCTGGTGACATGTTTGCTAGTGAGCTCAATAATAGGTTAAGTGCTGCTATCGAACAGAGTAGAATTGATGTAGCATCTAGAATGTATGATAACGAATAAGAAGAAAAATTTATGATTAAGTTTAAAGAATTAAAAGCTAATTTACATGAAGCTACTAGCGTAGTAAAAAAGTTTAAGATTGACCGTAAAAACGTGGTTATTCAAAAACTTGCTCATAATAAATTTAAAACCTTAATTGATGGTGATGAACTCGATACATACCCAAACGAAAAAGAAGCTGTGACAATGGCCAAAGAATTTATTAAACAGTATAAAGGGAGGTAGCAAATGTTTAGTAATAATAATGAAAAACGACTTACGACATATGCTTCTTTGCTGCAAAATATAAGAGAAGACAAAGATGTAAGTAGTCTTCATCTTGTAGGTCCTCATGTATCGGTATATAAAAAACATACAGACGCTATTAATAAAATTCACAATAAGTATAAAAATAGTGAAGGCATGCATAGTGAAAAAGAACAGAAACATCTGAATGCTCTTAGTACCCATCATAATGAATTATCCAAGTTTCATACAGGTCTTGCGAATGTGCACGGATTTATAGGGGACAAAGAAAAAAGTAGTGAACATAATATGATTGCTGCACTACACTCAGGCCTATCAGGTGAAGTAAACCCAGGTCGAAGCTTGGCAAGCCAACGAAAGGGTATTTTTCATAAAGCTAATCATGTTGAAGCAGCTGAAAAAATATCAGATCTTACTAAGCGTGGTCACAACGCTATTAAAGGAAGATAAAGTGGCTTGGGTAACAATGACAAATAACACTGGTTATCAATATAATAATGCGCCGGCAGATCCTGGTACAACTACGTTTAACACACGATCACGAAGATTATTGTGGTTAAAGCAAACAAGTGGTGTTCGTACAGAAGAAAATGGACATGAAGTTTATACTAATGTACGTAAAGTTACTACTCCTGTTAACACCATTGACATTGGTGAAATGAGTAAAACTTGGTGGGATGGAAGAACATAAAAATGATTAAAAATAAAGGCCATTAAAATGAAAACATTTACTAATTTTATAAATGAAGTTAATGAGGCGGCGAAGTATCCACTTCGCAATCACCCCCACGACGCCGAATTGAGTCGTAGAGACATTAAGCATGTGAAAAATTTCGCTGGGCGGCAAGAAATACACCATGAAGACCGTGCATATCAACATGAAAAGGATGCAGAGGAGTTTCCTACAGAAAGTGAAGCTCATTATGCACATCGTGAAGCTGCAGCTTTTCATTACAGTGCTGCAGATCATTATGCAAAATTAGGTAAAAATCCACAGCAAGGTCACGATCAAATGGGTGGTAAAAGAATGAAGCGTCCAACTGAAAAGGCAAATGATGCATCAAAAAGAGCATATGCTGCGGCAGATATGCATATACCAGATAACGCAGATGAAGACGACGGTATTGAATATCGTGTAGGTTAAAATAAGGTAAGATAAAATGAAATTAATTGCAGAATACCAAGATCAAGAAATATCTTATATGACAGAAGCTACCGAAGCTGGTGGAAAAAATCATGTGATCAAAGGTATTTTCGCACAAGCTGAAAGCAAAAACCGTAATGGCAGGATTTATCCAAAAGCTATTATGGAAAAAGCTATAGATAAGTATAATAAAGAACAAGTAATTCCTAAGAGAGCAGTCGGTGAATTGAACCATCCAGATGGTCCCACTGTAAACTTAGACAAAGTATCCCATCGTATTACTGAGCTGACATGGTCAGGTAATAATGTGATGGGTAAGGCACTTATATTAGACACTCCAATGGGGCAGATCGTTAAAGGTTTACTCGATGGTGGCGTTCAACTAGGTGTATCAACTCGTGGTATGGGAAGTCTAGAGAATCGTAATGGAACCAACTATGTAAAAGAAGATTTTATGTTAGCAACGGTTGACATTGTTCAAGATCCATCCGCCCCAGACGCTTTCGTTAATGGCATTATGGAGGGGGTCGACTGGATATGGAACAATGGTGTGATAGAAGCTCGAGACATTGAAAAGATTGAGACTGAAATTAAGAAAGCTCCGCGATCGAGATTGCAAGAAACGCAAACTCGTGAGTTTAAGAATTTCCTCTCGTTGCTTAAATAATAGAGGAGTCAAAACATGACTGATCAAAATTACGAACAGGATGGCTATGACCTCGATGAAGCAGCGGAAGTTGTGGATGAGGCTAAGGCACCAAAAACAAAAGGCGATGCGAAAGCAGTAAAAGTCGACAGCACCTTAAAATCAGGTGATAGTACTGTTGACCCAGCAGCTGAAGCAAAAAAGGGTTCCGGTGGAACTAAAGCAAACCAAGCTAAGAATGGTGATACATCAGGTCAAGACCCGATGCAAAAACTAAATGCTGGAACTGGATACATGAAAATGGAAAATATGACTAAGTTGGCAGCTTTGCCGGCCGATGTTATTAATACATTGTATCAAGAAGCATTTGGCGAAGATCTAGACTTAGATGAAAGTGACGAAGAATTAGTAGAATATAACTTTGATGACGATCTGGAAGCTTTGGTTGAATCCGAAGCAACTCTTTCAGATAGTTTTAAAGATAAAGCTTCTACAATTTTTGAAGCTGCTGTTAATTCCAAAATTATGGAACAAGCTGCAGATATGGAAATGGTTACTGCAACTCTTATCGCTGAAAAAGTAGAAGAGCTAGAAGAGCAATATGCCTCTGAAATCTCTGAAGCTGTTGTCGAAGCACGTGAAGAGCTTGTCGAAAAAGTCGACGGTTACTTAAACTACGTTGTTGAAACATGGATGGAAGAAAATAGACTGGCTGTTGAAACTGGTCTTAGAACTGAAATCGCTGAAACATTCATGGGAAGTCTGAAAGACTTGTTCACTGAATCTTACATCGAAGTTCCAGAATCCAAAGTTGATCTTGTTGATGATCTTGCTGAGCAGGTAATTGCTCTTGAAGAAAAACTCAATGAAGAAACTGCTACTATCTTGGAAATGAGATCCTACACACAAGATCTAGAGCGTCAGGCAATTATTGCTGAAGCTTCAGTAAATCTTGTTGGAACTCAAGCCGATAAACTAACTAAACTTGCAGAATCAATTGATTTTGAATCAGCTAGTGCATTTGCTGCTAAAGTAGATACTCTTGTAGAATCTTACTTTTCAGATCAACCGGCAGAAGAAGTATACATGGCTTCTTCACCTACTCAGTCTATCACCGAAGCTTATGAGCTCGATGATGACGAGGAAGTTGTAACAAGTGCACGGATGGATCAATATCTAACTGCAATCAGATCAAATAACTAAGGAGACAAAAAGATGTCTAACACATACAAATCTCTCACTGAAAAGTGGGCACCCGTCCTGAACGAAGCTTCAGCTGGCGATATCGGCGATAGCTACAGACGTTCTGTAACTGCTGTTGTTCTTGAAAACCAAGAAAAAGCTCTGCAAGAAGCACGTTCTGCTCAGCAAGGTTACTTGACAGAAGATGCACCAGGTAATGCTACTGGTTCTATCGACAAATGGGATCCAATCCTTATTTCGCTCGTACGTCGTGCAATGCCTAACATGATGGCATATGACGTCTGTGGTGTTCAGCCAATGACTGGTCCAACTGGCCTGATCTTTGCGATGAAATCACGTTATGGTAAAGGTGCAACTTCTTCTACAGAAGCTCTGTTCAACGAAGCCGATACTAAGTTCTCTGGTGATTCTGCTTCCAGTGCTATGGATGCTGATGGTTCCGGTCTTGGTGGTGTCACAGACACTGGCGCTAACGGAAGTATTGATGAAGAGCGGATTACTAATAGTACTCGTGTTCAAGGCGGTATGATTACGCCAAATGGTGAAGGTCTTGGAACTACTGGCGTTGCGCCAGCTTCTGCTTTCAATGAAATGGGTTTCACCATTGAGAAAGCAACTGTATCAGCCAAAACACGTGCATTGAAAGCAGAATATTCGCTTGAACTCGCACAGGATCTGAAAGCAATTCACGGACTGGACGCTGAAAGCGAACTGGCCAACATTCTTTCAACTGAGATTCTTGCTGAAATCAACCGCGAAGTAATTCGTACAATCAACAGCCAAGCTAAAATGGGTGCATCTACTGCTCAGACAGCTGTCAATGGTATCTTCTCGTTGAAAGACGATGCTGATGGTCGTTGGAGTGTTGAAAAGTTCAAAGGTCTGATGGTTCAAATCGAACGTGAAGCTAACGCAATTGCAAAAGAAACTCGTAGAGGTCGTGGTAACTTCATCATTACTTCTTCTGATGTCGCTTCTTGCTTGTCCGCAACTGGTATGCTCGATTATGCACCAGCTCTGAAAGACACATTGACTGTTGACGATACTGGCAATACTTTTGCTGGTGTTCTTAACGGACGTACCAAAGTCTATATTGACCCATATGCAACTGTTGATTATATCACTGTTGGATACAAAGGTACCAATGCTTATGACGCAGGTCTCTTCTATTGCCCATATGTACCGCTGACTATGGTCCGTGCTGTTGGTGAGAATGATTTCCAACCACGTATCGGGTTCAAAACTCGTTATGGCATGGTTTCGAATCCATTCGTTGATACAAGCAACATGCAGGGTCGTGATGGTCTTGCTGCTGTAAAAACCAACCAGTACTACAGAATCTTCCGCGTTGATCACATTCTTGACGCAGCGTAGAATTAATTAAAAATAAGGAGGGGATTAAACCCCTCCCAACTAAGCTCCACTTCGGTGGAGCTTTTTTTTTCATTTTTTTTCATAAAAAGTGAAAATAAGCCTTTACATTTGCTAAAAACTAGTTTATAAAGGTATTAACAAAGGAGACTACCAAATGAAGCAGATCATCTCAAACCTAGAAAAAGTCTTTACTGATCTTGATAAAAAATTCATTGATGGTCAAATCGAATGGGCCTTAGGACGGAAAGCAGCTCTTAAAGAATGGCGTATGGATAACATCCTTGGCCATCACTATAGTGCAAAAAGAAATGAAGGTTACAAAAATTGGAATAACGATAGCTGGGGCTTCTACGAAGAAATGTTTCGGATTTGCGGTGGTAAAGGTCATTATAACACACTTTCTCAAAATAACGATGCCGGAATTGCTCAGGTATTTGAAAAGAACTGCAAAAGAACAATCGAAGCAAGAAATGCTAAAGTAGCTAAAAAGCTGGAAAAATTCGGTATCACAGAAGTTAAAGACTCAAATATTTCTAAAACCTCAGATGGTTTTCACGGAGTCTTTAATGTAAAAACAGACAAAGGAAACAAGCGGATTGAAATCGATACAATCTTAGCTGGAGGATATAACATCCAATGTCTCCACCTTCGTACTCTAGTAAAAATGAAGAAATAAAAAGGACAAATCCATGATTACTTTTAAAAAGACTTCTATCATCGAATGGGCAACAGCTCCTCAAGGCACAGCCTGTGACTGGATGTCCCAGACCACCGTCGAAGAATTTAATGTTGAAACCGGCGAATCACTAGGGCTAGAAGTCAAAGAGCCTGTAGTTGTAACTATGTTAGCTGAGGGATGGGCATAAGGATATACACTATGTGGACACTCAGAGGACAATTCAGCGTTAGGCAATTCGATGAAACTACAGGAAAACCTAGAACTGAAGGTCCTCTTGAGTGGTCTGCAATAACAGTTAACACTCAAGAAGAAGCCGAAGAATGGTGGAAATGTAGAACTAGCACTAATTGCAAAGTCAGTAGAGTTAGTACAATGTTTGATCCACATGGTAATGTTGTTAAAGTATCATTTAATTAATTATAGCTTAGCTATAGATTTTAAATGTAAACGAATTCGTTCATTTCTATCATCTATTCCTTTTTGCACTGCCAGTTGGTATTCAGCAAGTAACTCTGCAGTTGATCCTTCTTCTGGTTTTGCAAATGGCTGAGTAAGGTATGCATCAAAAGGAATATCAGTATTAATTTCTGTTATAGTTTTAGATTCGTAATGATTTATCCAATATACCGTTCCTCTGAGATCAGGCCCTATAGTCCAAGCAGATCCGTCCCAAACTGCACATTCTTTATCTGATAGATCTGGAATAGGAATTGTAGTTGCGTGGGCTGGAATGCGATCATTACCTCCTAAAGGGCATGGTTTTGCAGTAGTTGTATTGGTATATACCTTAGTTTTTTTATCATAATTATATATTAATGTCATAATTAATTCCTTATATTTTAATGCAGTACATCACTTCAACGTCATTGATATAAGTATCTCTAAAATCTGGAACATTAAAGGTGTTAGTACCATCACCCATTCCGTGTTTAGTGCCAATCGCAGAAAACAAATTTAAATATAATTTTCTATCGATACCTGAACCATCACATTCTAGCCAACCTTTGGGTTCTAGGCCAACTGAGAAAGTCATAATACTACCTGATGGAAGATTAATATTTTCAATTGCTTTAGTATTGCTATTGATGTTATCTGTATTAGTAGCGATATTTTCTGCATTAATAGCAATATTTTTTTTATTATTATCGATATTAATTATTGCTTTGTTTAATTTTAGTACCGTTACAACTCCGTTATTAGTCATTGTAACATCACCAGACAACGAAGCTGCAGTAAATCCTGCTCCGTTATTAATTAAAATTTGAGTATCTAATAGCATTTTAGATGATGCATCACCAGCTGCAGCATCATCTCTAACTAAAACTGAATTGGCATCCATATCTTGAATTTTAGCATATGTAATTTCATCATCTGGAATTTTGACTGCTGTTATTGCATCATCTGCAATCATTTCATTAAAAACTTGAGTTTCTGTTATAATTCCATTTGCAGTTGAACTTCCAAGAACAGTATTTGCAACAGAGATATTTTGTATTTGAGAATAAAATACTTTATCATTATGTGTCATTCATCACCTTTATTTGCATAATTAATTATTCAGGTTCAGTAGGCCAAGTTACATTTGTTGGAAATCCTGCTTGGCTTGGTACGTCCCGTAAAAGTTGTCTGTATGTTACCCAAGCAGACTTATCTACAGGAGAGTCATCAACCTGTGTCCAATCTGAAGTCATCAATAGTCCGTCACGCTTTCTACGGGCTAAAACTTCTGGTGCAATAGGCTCAGGTTCTGGATCAGGTTCTACAACGGGTATATTCTCTACAACCCATCCTGAACCATCCCACTTAGCAAGTTGGCTGTCAGTTATTGTTGGTGGTTCAGTTTCTACACAACCCGCTGGGATAAGCCAGTTATTACCGTCCAAAGGGTCTTGGTCTGCTATTGTTGTGCCTACGAAAACACCATTCAGATCAGTTTGATATACGTTCATGCCGGTGTCTCCTTAGAATTTAATGCAAGCAAGCAAAGCTATGTTTCTTGGGCGGGTTTCTGCGCCACCTGTCTCGCTGGTCGCTCGTCCATTCACCACAGGAAACGAATTATTTGTTCCGGCCCCGGTGCCTGTTGGGTTTGTTCCGTTTGTCCCGTCTGTGTAGTTGTGAGTGTGTGCTTTTAGCTCATCCGCTTGAGCCGAACCAAAGGCTCTACCACCATCAATTCCACGGCTATCGTCCCAACCTCTAGGAAACTCACCACGAAGATCAGGGACGTTAAATGTAGTGGACCCATCACCCACACCAAATGTTGTGCCTATTGCTGAAAACAAATCAGAGTACGTTGTTCTTGATATGGCAGCACCGTTAGCTTTGATAAAGTCTGTAGGGGGTGTGTTAGCTGCATGATATATTACTGTACCTGCTGGAACTGCACCGCCTGCACCGCCAAACGTTGCAAACGTTGCTTGATTAACCCAGTTCGTACCATCGTAGGTCCAAGATTTTGTTCCTAAAACATATGTGTCACCAGTCGCTGGGTTTGTTGGATATGACATTCTCGTTTCTCCTGATTATATATCTTATACAGGTTTCTCTGGCCAAGAGATTGTATTGGGAAATCCTGACTGTTGTGGTACATTTAATAAGTTAGTTCTATACTGTGCCCATTCTGTTTGTTTGCTAGATGAAATATCAGCCCAACGTAAAGGATTTGACACTAAAGGATCTACTTCTGTAAGTAGCTTATAATCACGATCAGAACGAACTTGCAATGCGGTTTCTGAATCAATTTCTGCCTGTGTGGGCGCAACATAAGCTGTAAAGTTTGTATCTATTAAAGACATTACAACATTGTTATCAATAGTGGTGTCAGTGTCGATAGGGTCTAAAGTGTAAGGTATCCAACCGTAATCAGGATGATTAATTTCTACATCCATACGAGTGTTATCTGCGTTAAGCGATTGTGCATTACGCACTTGTGTAATTGTAATGGGCATTATGAAATCCTCACGAATGAAGTTGCTCTTTGATTAAATCCACCGAATGCACCGCCAACGTGGCCCATTGCTCTCCATGTTCCAGGAGGTGTTCCACTTGGAGAAATGATTATATTATTACCCGCAGACCTAGATACACCAGCGTATGTCAACGAACTACCAGAGTATGACGACCCCACAGATATTGTGCTACCTTGTGCTGTTGATGTCCGCATTAGAAAGGCATAAGTACCAACGCCTCCTAGAGTTGTACTACTTGATGCAGATGCAAATGTAAATCCAGCACTACCGTCTGTTGTTAATACTTGTCCGCTTGTTCCATCTGTAATTCCTAAATCTGTTAATGCAGACGGTGCATCTGTAATTCCGTAGCCTGCTAAGGTAGTTGGAGTACTTGTTAAATCTGAAAATGCTACATTAGCGACTACACCAGTAACTTGTATCCAATTTGATGCGCTATCACTATAAATGAACAGTTCTCCAGATGTCACATCGTCAAACCAAGCATGACCGTTTGAAGGTGAAGTTGGAGCTGTTCCACCTAATCTCACAGTCCCGACTACCGATGGATCAACTGTTATTACTCCGGCATTAGTCATCGTAACATCGCCTGATAATGTCGCAGCCGTAAATCCCGCTCCATTATTAATTAAAATTTGAGTATCTGTTAAAACTTTTGCTGATATATCTCCGACTGTAGCACCGTCTCTAACTAAAACTGAATTAGCGCTGGCGTCTTGCATTTTATCATAAGTTACAACATCAGATTCAATCGTAACAGCCCCAGTATTTGTCATTGTAACATCGCCAGATAATGCTGTAGCCGTAAATCCTGCTCCGTTATTAATTAAAATTTGAGTATCTGTTAAAGTTTTTGCTGATATATCTCCATCCGCAGCGCCGTCTCTAACTAAAACTGAATTAGCGCTGGCGTCTTGCATTTTATCATAAGTTACAACATCAGATTCAATCGTAACAGCCCCAGTATTTGTCATTGTAACATCGCCAGATAATGCTGTAGCCGTAAATCCTGCTCCATTATTAATTAAAATTTGAGTATCTGTTAAAGTTTTTGCTGATATATCTCCATCCGCAGCACCGTCTCTAACTAAAACTGAATTAGCGCTGGCGTCTTGGATTTTAGCATATGTGACATTATCATCTAGAATTTTAACAGTAGTAACAGCGTCATCAGCAATCATTGCAGTTTGCACTTGAGTTTCTGTTATAATTCCATTTGCGGTTGAACTTCCAAGCACTCTGTTTGCAGTTACAATG
>Ga0233444_10002842_pt1 | contig 17716 bp, 14 predicted proteins | sample SI_124_October20_6_FD_182792 | JGI IMG/M metagenome (GOLD analysis project Ga0233444, IMG submission 182792) | Seawater microbial communities from Saanich Inlet, British Columbia, Canada - SI_124_October2016_10_MG | ecosystem: Environmental > Aquatic > Marine > Inlet | place: Canada: British... | reverse complement strand
ATCCCCGACCATGACTTTATCCCGCTTGACGACATGCCCGCCATCTGCGCCCAACTCGCAAACATGCTGGCACGGGGTTAATCTCTCACGTTAACGCAAAATTAACCCCCACCTCTTATACTGCACCCGCCAGAATATTCTGGCACTCAGGATGGGGAAAACATGAAATTTTTTATCATCAGAATGAATGACTTCACACCAGAAGAATGGCCAGTTGTTTCTCTTCCTTACAACAAAAATTCCAATGCAAAACAAAGCAAAGAGGCGTGTAAAAAATTGATTGAAGAGTTAGGCTCTGATGATGGCATCATCATCGTGGGTAAACTCAGCCATCCCACCCCAAAAGATAAGCAAGGCCAAATATTAGGTATTGCCTTTTGCGGTAACACGATTCACCGTACAGAAAATGTTATCGCTTCACATCGCCTTGATGATCCAAACGTTTGGAAAGACGGAATCGGTAATAATTTTAGATGGCCATATGGCGTTGCTATCGCTGAAGCTTTAGTTTTTGAGCCACCCTATCTAGATGCGCGAACGATTTGCGACCCCAACAAGATTGGTCATCCCAACATCTTTCATAAGTGGTATTTCAGCCCACAATACAAAAAATTAGAGTCGGATCAATCTACGGCTCTATTAAAAGAATTTCAAAACATACCTTCAAGATTAAAAAAGTTACCTCAGTTAGGCGCACAGGTAGAATTAAATAGTGATGAGCGGCAACGAACCAAAGGCCCGCCACCCTCATCCAGCAACTCCAAAAGCGGACAATTTGTCAAAAAAATTTATAAAGAACCCATCACATATGCATTTCGGTTTGATGCGTGTGACTGCTGGAAAATCGGCTTGACTGGTCGGGAAGCCAATGTTCGGTTGAAAGAAATAAACAACCACATACCCACTGAGGCACTTCAAGGGAAAAAGTGGAAAGCCTATAAATCCAAAAAATGGAATGATGGTCAGCTTGCATATTCAATGGAGCAGTCGGTTCTCGACATACTGGAAAAAGACCATAAAGTGGATGGCGAGATTGTTTATTGCGCTGAAAAAACACTGATGTCAGCTTGGAATAAAGCTATTAGACAAACCAAGCTAACCAACACCTAAAAATACAGCGTTCGCGGGTCGTCGAACGTCATATCGGCATAGAGTCCGGCCACCTGATCGCCATAGCCATTGAAAATCTCGGTTTTCACCCGTTGTCCGGTACCCAGCAGACGCTCGGTACGTTGCGGCCAGCGCGGATGCGGCACCATCGGATTCACATTCGCCCAGAACCCATATTCGGTGCCAGCCAGCTCCTGCCAGAACGACACCGGTTTGGTGTCGGTAAAGCTAAAACGGACAATCGATTTGATCGATTTGAAGCCATATTTCCACGGCACCACCAGCCGGATTGGCGCGCCATTCTGGTTCGGCATGTTTTTGCCATAGATGCCGGTCGCCAGAAAAGCCAGCTCGTTCTGCGCCTCGGCGATGGTCAGCCCTTCGACATAAGGCCACGGATACCAGCCCTGCTTTTGCCCGGGCGCAACATCGGGATCAAGAAACGTTTCCATCCGCAGATATTTGGCTTCGGGCAACGGCTTGGCCAGCGCAATCAGATTCGCCAGCGGCACCCCTGTCCAGGGTACCGCCATCGCCCATGCCTCGACACAGCGATGCCGGTATAGCCGTTCTTCCAGCCCGCCAATCTTGCGAACCAGATCTTCGGCATCAAGCGTTATCTCCGATTCAACAAGCCCGTCAATCGTCACCGCCCACGGGTCGGTTGTCATATTGCGGCTTTTTTTCCAGATATTTTTGGACGAACCAAATTCGTAAAAATTGGTATAGGTCGTCGCATCTTCCTCGTCGGTGATTGCCCGATCCAGACCATAGGCATCATTTCGCACCGCCGGATAGCCGGTGATCGCCGCCAAAGCGGTTGAGGTCATCGCGCCGCCCATGCCGCCACCTATCATCGTACTGGCCAGACCAAGGCCGCTAAATCCGGCCGCTTTCAACCAGCTACGACGGTTCATATAGACATGTTCGGGTGTCGCCGCGGATTCGGGCAATGCCCATGAAGCTTTCTTTTTAATCAGCATATCGGTGGTCTCCCTGATGATTACCGACATATATAACCCGCCTAATGTGGCAGTTATGAGGCAGTCTTTCTGGGATAATCACCTATTCCAGTGCCTCGACCGCCGTGCGGATACGCGTCATCGCCGCATCCAGCATTTCATCCGACGCCGCATAGGACACGCGGAAATGCGGCTCGAGACCAAAGGCGACACCAGGTACAATCGCAACTTCACCAGCTTGCAGAATATATTGGGCAAAATCCTTGTCCGTTTCGATAATCATGCCCTCAGGCGTGCGCTTGCCGATCAAGGCTTCGATCGATGGATAGACATAAAAGGCACCGTCGGGCATCGGGCAGTCAATCCCGTCAATCGCATCCAGTGCCGCGACAACCATTTTACGCCGCCGGTCAAAGGCCGCCAGATTCGACCACATGAAATCCATTGGCCCGTCCAGCGCTGCCAATGCCGCATATTGGGCAATCGAATTTGGGTTCGAGGTCGATTGCGACTGAATTTTGGCCATCGCCTTAATCAGCGGCACTGGCCCCGTGCAATAGCCAATCCGCCACCCGGTCATGCAAAATGATTTCGACACGCCATTCGCGGTCAGAATGCGATCCTGCAGATCGGGTGCCACCGCCGCCAGCGTGGCAAATGTGAAACCGTCATAGCAAAGATGCTCATAGATATCATCGCTGATCACATGCACCGCCGGATGCTGGCGCAAAATATCGGCAAAGGCTGCCAGTTCATCCGCGCTATAACCTACACCTGTAGGGTTTGACGGGCTATTTAATATCAACCATTTAGTGCGTTTGGTTATCGCCGCATCAAGCTGGGCTGGGGTTAATTTCATACCTGCAGCAAACGGACATGGCAGACATACCGGCACGCCTTCGGCCAGATCGACAATGCCTTTGAACGACACCCAATAGGGCGTCGGGATCAGCACCTCATCCCCTGGATTCAAGGTCGCCAGCAAGGCGTTAAAGAGTATCTGCTTACCCCCTGAACCAACGCTGACCGCATCGACAGATGTCTCGATTCCATTCTCACGCGCAAATTTGCGGACAATCGCCTCTTTCAATTCGGGGATGCCGTCAACCTGCGTATATTTGGTTTTGCCATCCGCCATCGCCTGTTGCGCCGCCTCCTTGATATGCAAAGGCGTGTCGAAATCAGGCTCGCCCGCGCTCAGGCCAATGATGTCACGTCCGGCACGCTTCATATCCAGCGCCATTCCGGAAATTTCCACCGTCGGCGACGGTGCCAGACGGCTAAGACGATCAGAAATAAGCGACATAAGGCTCTCCTATACTCATAGCTGGTTACAGATACATAGCTGGTTACAGATTCATAGCTGGCTACAGGCCATTTACGCCCTATCGGCCTTTACGCCAGCGCCCCATTACATGGCTTCACACCCCATTGTTATGCGACCCTCTAGCATTTTGGGCAAGGGTTTACATGCTTTTAGGGGTGAATATTGCGCCGCGCATATGTCGATTGCGCCTATTTGTTCACGAAATGTTTCACGTGAAACATTTTGGCGACCGTGATGTTGTAACATGCTTGATCATGAGCAGTCCAAATTCCACGCTAGAGACATGGTTTTAATGCTTATGTGACAGGGTCAGAGCATAAAGCGAGGAGCATAAAGAGAGCAGGATAGGATTTGGTTTAAAACTAATTTTACTTATATATAAATTAGTTTTATTTCAATAACTTGACTTATTTTCAATTAACATTTTGAGTGAAATAGCAATAAATATTGGATAGATATATGCTTAATGAAACAAACTCGATAGAAGATAGTATCTGTTGCCAAAACGAACCCCCAAGGGGACGCTGGCACGTGAGGCCACCGGCTAGACATATCGGCTATACCAAGACATCGGTCAGCGTGACATCGGCCATTGCAGATCCTGTAGCATCGGACGTTGCATATCCGGCCATTGCAGATCCGATTCCCAAACCCGCGACGGGCAAGCGCATCAAGGCAAACGGGATCACATTTAAACGCACCACCAACAGCTACATCAAAGACATGCTCACCACTGGCAGACACACCAAAGCCAAGCGCAAGGCGCCATCCACCGGCCATTTACCCGTTATATTATTGCTGGCAGCCTGTAGCGATACAAGCCGTTATGCCGCCCCAAAGGCCAAAGAAGCGACGGTTGCCGAGGCACGGCATGTCAAGATTCTGTATAGCCCCTATGACGCTGTGCTAAATACGGCACCAACACCAGTGGCGGTAGATTTGAGCACATATATCCAAGGGGCAGGAATTGCAGATACCGTTTGGGCCGTGCATATAGGCAACATGCAAGGTCTGTCGCTGGGCAGTGACAGCGGTAATCTGACTGGACAACCAAGCGCATCAACAAACCTGACGATCCGTGCGACCAAACCCGATGGCACATTTGAAGACGTGATTGTGACGGTGACCGTCCGCGAGGTGATTGGTGATAGTAGTGCAACGGAAAGCCAGACCCTGTCCGAAACGAAAGGGGCTGATATTGCCTATATGATCTTGGGTGGTGACGGTAATGATATTCTGAACGGTGGCAATAATGACGATGATATTCGTGGCGGCGATGGTGATGACGTGCTGAAAGGGGGTGCGGGGGCTGACAGGTTGGATGGCGGCGGCGGCAAGGATACGGCGTCATATGCCGGATCACCTGTGGGCGTAAAAATCACGCTGGCCAATGATGGTAGTGCGACAAGTATTTCCGGCGGTGATGCCACAGGTGACAAGCTGATTTCCATTGAGAATCTAATCGGTTCGGATCATGACGACATACTGAATGGCAATGATGGTGCCAATGTAATGACCGGTGGGGATGGCAATGATCTTTTCGGTGTTGACAGAATATCAACATCCATTCGCGAGGCCGATGTTATAACCGATTTTATTAGTCGTAGCACCCGCGCGGAAAATAGTGCCGACCACTTTGATAAAATCAACTTTGGTTTTGAAAGCAGAACAATGCTCTATTACTTTCTTGCTGATCTGGATGGCGGTGGTGAAGCGAATGACATGGTGATCTATGATGATATGACGGGCGGTGATGAGAATGTGCTGGTTATTTTACAGAATGTAAAACAGCATAACAAATATGACTTTGCCGAAAATATTGATGGCGAACTAACCCATGTGTCTGCTGTGCGGGCTGACAATGGCCCGACTGTGGCCGACATCCTGTAACCACGCCGCGTTCTCTCTCAGGGAATTTGGATGGGGCTGGCTTGCCTGCCATTTTGCAGGTGTCTCCAGCTAGCCTGAAGCGCAGATGAAACACCCGCACGTCTGGCTTACCTGCCATTTTGCAGGTGTCTCCAGCCTATATCGTTGCACATGCCAATAATATCGAGTCTGGCTTACCTGCCATTTTGCAGGTGTCTCCAGCCAAATTATAGGTTTTATAGATGAAGATATGGTCTGGCTTACCTGCCATTTTGCAGGTGTCTCCAGCGTTTCTAAAGCTTCTAAAAGAGGCATAAAATGTCTGGCTTACCTGCCATTTTGCAGGTGTCTCCAGCTAGAACCGGATAACCTGTTGGCATATAAACTAGACTCTTGATTTATAGCCGAAAATTTAGCTTTTGTCAGCATTTTTTTTCGCTGCCAAATTTCGTTTTACACCCTGTTGCCGTTGGGTTTTTTGTTTGTCTTTTTCACGTTCACAAATTTGGTCGTAAATTGTCTTTATTGTTGGTTCAGGGCAATCAGCAAAACGTGCATTTGGCACCCCATCATGAAAAGCATCACCTCGCATGCTTACTATTCCGTCAGCAAGATTCGCTTTTTCAGCCAGACATTCAAATTTCAAATATATTTCATCACTGGATTCGGCTAGTGCCGGATTGGTATTATAAAATTCTTTTTCCCATTGCATTAATGCTTGCATGAAACGATAACGCTCAGAATGAAATGTCTGCATAGTGGTTTCGACGGATTTACCTGCTTTGGTCTCATCAGCGCGGAACATGGGGATGGTCTTCTCACCTGCGCAATATTGCTTCATCAATTTTCCTATATAGCCCTTATTCAAAGTAGCCATATTGCGCCATGACTTTTTAAATTTCATGGAGATTCTAACATTTTCGCAATTAATGCTGATTGGTATTTCGGCTAGGTCAGGTAGTGTTTCACTATTTTTTTCCTGTTTAATTCTCTCATCCGAAATCAAATCTTTTACCGCATGCCATGCCATCGCCAGCAATAATTGCTGGTAATTGCGTATTTGCATGGATTTTTTTAATGCTTTGGATTTTGTTCCCTGCGGTTCATTAAAAGTAACTGGCGTAGGGATGCTTTTTAAAATCGTGGTTAGTGATCTGGCGTGGCTTTTGCCATCAACAACGAAAAATTTTTGCCGCAGAACTTTTTCTGGCAGGCCGATTGGAAAATCTGGCTTGTTGTTTGATTGCCGATTGTTCCGCACATTAATCGCCTTTGCCATTGATTGCTGGGCGGCATCATTCAGTTTTGGTAATTTGTCCTTTTGTTCCTGAAGCCAACAATGATAATCGGACAGCATATCTACATATAATTGCTGAATTGACTCGGCCTTGATTGCCTTTTTTAAGGTTTTTATGCCGCCACGCCCAAGCTGAATGTTCTGAATATCCAGCAGACCATGATCCGCTAGCCAGCCCCGCAATTCGGCCTTGCGGTAATAGCGCACCATCTTTTCAAGTTCGCCATATTCATGCACCGATAAATGCCGCTCGTATTTAAGTGACCAAACGTGGTTAATACGCTGGCAGATAAAACGTATCTGCATGTGCAAACTCTTTTTTGCATTTGTTTTCGATTTTACATTTGTTTCTTTGAGCAGATAGTCCAGCCTTTTTGCTATCTGGTCAGAAAGTGGGCGGTCTTTTCCCTTAAGGTTTGTCTTTGGATAATGTGCGTTTGCTTTTAGCCATGTGGTGACAAAATTAGCCAGTTCACCAGCGCGTTTTTGCTCCAGAAAAACAACAACAATATATATCAATGTGCGCACGCCAAAGGTGCCTTTGATGCCCTGCTGATTGACAGACTGAATTGTGTTGTGACGGGTCGCCAGCGGCAAATCGGGGTTGGAAGAAAATTGAATTTTTTGTTCCAGCTTTTTCACGTCGTCTGAAAGCGTTTCAACCGTCTCAATACGGGCAAATTCATAGCTGGGCAGAACATTGTGCAATTCGATAAAGCGCACAAGCTGGCGGATCATGTAATTACCATTTTTCAGATAATCTGGTTCGTTTCCGCCTGCTGTTTCTTTCTGGCTAGAGGCAAGTAGTTGCCAGATCGCAAATCCCTGTTCGTGCTTGCTTTCCAGCCAAGGGTCAAGCGTATCGTCAGACTGCAAACGCCGGATAATATTATCCGGTTGTGCCATCATATTGAGCAGTTTTTTCTGTAGGCAGGTTTTTGGCGTGTCTTTGTAAGTGCCATCTTTCTGTTTGCTTCTTGCGTCCGTGCCAAAGAATATTTTACCGCACAAAAAGGCCATCTGCCCCTTGCTAAGGAACAAAGCCAACATGAACGCCATTTCAGGCTGGGCATGGTCAAGAATTGGCTTGGGTTCAAAGGTAAATAGGCTGGTCGACTCATCTAAATAGGTTTCGATATGTTGCTGAATGTCGTCTTTGTCATTCGCTTTGATATTTCTCTCGTTCAATTCAACAAGTAGGCGCCTAGCCATATCATTAAGATCACGCGCTTCAACAGTTGTTAAAGAGCGTAGCGGCGAATGAATAAAATGCGAAAAATAGTTTCGTATGCTTTTGATAATACTTTTTGGTGGAGCATCTGATTCTGCTTCTTCTTCACCTCTAAAAATATCTTCATCACCTTTAAACTTCATATTCTTTTTAACTAGGTTGTAAAAATGCTGTGTATTTATCAAGTTATTGTGCTGGTCATTATTGTGCTGGTCAAATGCCCAGTTTGCGGCAAGCGTGAAAGCTACAAATTGTTTTAATGTGAAGCCGTCTTTGAACGAATCTATCATCCTACCCTCCCCCTTTATGCGTGAGACAAGCTTACTCACTCCATGGTTAAGAAAAGGTTAGCCCCCCTAAATTTCATCTGCCCCCTTTCGCTTGCGCGTGACTGCGCCTATCTTGAAGAAGATGAACAAGATTACCCACAATAGCGAAGCCGCCGCCACTGACGCCGCCAATGGTGCGGCCACCGATAAGGTTGTGAAAACCACCACCGATAATATTGCGATCACGCGGCCACGCGGGCCTGCCAATTTCGATCTGCAATCGGATTTTTCGCCGGCAGGCGATCAGCCCACGGCGATTGCCGAATTGATCGACGGGGTGAAAAAAGGCGAGCGCGATCAGGTGTTGCTGGGCGTCACCGGATCAGGCAAGACCTTTACCGCCGCGCATGTGATCCGCGAGATGAAACGCCCGACCTTGATTCTGGCACCCAACAAGACGCTGGCTGCCCAGCTATATGGCGAGATGCGGTCTTTATTCCCGCAGAATGCGGTCGAATATTTCGTGTCCTATTACGATTATTATCAGCCCGAAGCCTATGTGCCGCGTAGCGATACCTATATCGAAAAGGAATCATCGATCAATGAGCAGATTGACCGGATGCGGCATTCGGCAACGCGGTCTTTGCTGGAACGTGATGATGTGATTATCGTCGCGTCAGTGTCATGTATCTATGGTATCGGATCGGTCGAAACCTATTCGACGATGACGCAGAAAATCACCAGTGGCGAGGATTTTCCACGTCAGGATATGCTGCGCAAATTTACCGAATTGCAATATAAACGCAATGATACGAATTTCGTGCGCGGTAGTTTTCGCGTGCGCGGGGATTCGGTGGAATTGTTCCCAGCGCATTTTGAAGATCGCGCATGGCGCATTTCGCTGTTTGGTGACGAGGTTGAATCAATCCATGAATTTGACCCGCTGACCGGCGAAAAATTCACCAGCCTGCCGACGATCACGGTATTTGCCAATTCGCATTATGTGACGCCGCGCCCCACCTTGCAGCAAGCGTGTAAATCGATCAAGATCGAGTTGAAACAGCGGCTGGCCGAGCTGACCGAAGCCAACAAATTGCTGGAAGCGCAACGCATCGAACAGCGCACACAATTTGATGTCGAGATGATCGAAGCCACCGGCGTCTGTGCGGGGATTGAAAATTATTCACGTTATCTGTCAGGACGCGGCCCAGGCGAGCCGCCGCCAACATTGTTTGAATATCTGCCCGAAAATGCCTTGCTGATTGTCGATGAAAGCCATGTCACCGTGCCACAATTGGGCGCGATGTATAAAGGTGACTTTGCACGTAAATCGACGCTGGCCGAACATGGGTTCCGACTGCCATCCTGTATGGATAATCGGCCTTTGAAATTTGAAGAATGGGAAGGATTCCGGCCACAAACAATCTATGTATCTGCAACGCCCGGAAAATATGAAATGGAACGCACCGGCGGGGTCTTTTCCGAACAGATTGTACGCCCTACCGGATTGATCGATCCGGAATGTATTGTCCGGCCAACGGGTAATCAGGTTGATGATATTATCGCCGAATGCCGCGATGCCGCCGCCAAAGGCCAGCGCGTATTGATTACCACGCTGACCAAAAAAATGGCCGAAGCATTGAGCGAATATATGTTCGAAGCCGGACTGAAAGTACGCTATCTGCATTCGGATATTGATACGCTGGAACGGATCGAGATTATGCGCGATTTACGGCTGGGCGTGTTTGATATTCTGATCGGGATCAATCTATTACGCGAGGGGCTGGATATTCCCGAATGCGCGTTGGTCGGGATTCTGGATGCCGATAAGGAAGGGTTTTTGCGCTCTAAAACATCATTGGTGCAAACCATTGGCCGCGCCGCCCGTAATGTCGAAGGGCGGGTCATCCTGTATGGCGACAGGATCACCGATTCAATGCAATATGCGCTGGATGAAACCAACCGCCGCCGTGCCAAGCAGGAAGCGTGGAACGAAGCCAATGGCATCACGCCAGAATCAATCAAAAAGGATATTACCGATGTGCTGGATTCGGTATATGAGCGCGCGGATCATCTGACGCCAAAAGCCGGCGGCAAAGAAGGGGCGTTGGTTGGCAATAACTTTAAAACTGTTATCGCCGATCTTGAAACCAGCATGAAACAGGCTGCTGGCAATCTGGAATTTGAAGAAGCTGCCCGCCTGCGTGACGAAATACGCCGGATGGAAGCAGCCGAGCTGGGGCTGACCGCCCCCGGGGTGCCTAGCTCAATCGCCGATGGTTATGGATTCCCCGCCGGCACCCCCGGCGCGCCTGCCAAAAAACGCGGCAAAAAATATGGACGTGGCCGATAAGGTCACAGTAGCATCATTTACTCTCAATGCTGGTATCATGACATTATCAGAATCGTCTTTTGCTTTGTTTTATAGATATTTTTTTGGTTTCGTAATTTTATGATTTAAGACTGAAAACAGAGGAATCAGTGACCGAATCAGGCACTGTTTTGCACAAGATGACAAAATTGCCGCGATTCAACCGAAATATCGAAAAATAAATATGAATTTTATTTCATTTTCCCTATTGCTATATATTAACTAATTGATTTTATATAATTATTTAAAATTGCCTAAAATTTAGGCAAAATGCTCATTTTCGCAGGAAATAAGGGGGATCGCGCACAAAAAGCCTGTTTGTCCCCAGTTTTATCCACAGGGTTGGGGGATAGAATTTCACCCAAAATTTAGACTTAAACATCAGCGATTCGGGGCTATGCCAAAGTCGTTGAAAGGCTTAGATTAATTTCATGAGCAAGCCGATAGACAGCCTTGAAAATGACGCCAAGACAGCTAATTTGCCGCCTGATATATGGCGCGGCATCAGCTATCTGAAAGAAGAGTTGAAGGTTCTGCCGCATCAGCCTGGCGTGTACCGCATGACCAACGGGCTTGGCGAGGTGCTGTATGTGGGCAAGGCACGCGATCTTGTTCGGCGGGTTGGGAGCTATACGCAACCTAACCGGCTTTCCAACCGCATCATGCGGATGGTTAGTGAAACTGAAAAGCTTGAGGTGATCGTCACCAAATCAGAAATCGAAGCCTTATTGCTTGAGTCAAATCTGATCAAGAAGATGAAGCCGCGTTATAATATTCTGTTGCGCGACGATAAAAGCCTGCCGCAGATATTGCTGACTGCCGATCATGATTTTGGCCAGCTGGCCAAACATCGTGGCCGTAAAAACCGTAAAGGCGACTATTTTGGCCCCTTTGCCTCGGCAGGGTCGGTGAACCGTACTGTTGCCGATCTGGCACGCGCCTTTATGTTACGCACCTGTTCAGACTCGGTTTTTGCCACGCGCACGCGCCCCTGTCTGCAATATCAGATCAAACGCTGTACGGCGCCCTGTGTCGGTTATGTCAATAAGGCCGATTATACCAAGCAGATGGATCAGGCGCGCCGTTTCCTGTCCGGTGATTCGGCGCAAATTCAGCGCGATTATGCAAGGCGTATGCATGACGCGGCAGACAAGCTGGAATTTGAAACAGCCGCGATCTGGCGCAATCGCATCCGCGCCCTGACCGGCATTCAGGCCAGTCAGGACATCAATATCCCGAATCTGAAAGATGCCGATATTATCGCCATTGCCCAAAGCGGCGCGCGATCATGTATCCAGATTTTCTTTATTCGCGGTGGGTCGAACTATGGCAACCGGTCTTATTTTCTGACGCATCCAGAAACAACGCCGCCTGCCGAAACGCTGACAGCCTTTATGGGGCAGTTTTATGATGATAAGGAAGCGCCTGCCGAAATATTGCTGTGCGAAATGCCCGAGGATGCCGATTTGATCTCTGATGCCTTGTCCAGTCAGGCTGGTAGGTCAGTCAAGCTGAGCAGCCCGCAACGTGGTGCACGGCATAAGATCATGACAATGGCGATCAAAAATGCCGAAGAAGCTCTGGCACGGCATCTGGCAAATTCTGCGTCACAACGCCGCCTTTTAGGCGAGCTGGCTGAGGCGCTGGGGCTTGATGCTATGCCCGAGCGGGTCGAAATCTATGATAATTCGCACATACAGGGCAAGCATGCGGTTGGTGGCATGGTGGTCGCAGGCGTCGAAGGCTTTATGAAATCTGCCTATCGCCGCTTTAATATCAAAGATGATGGCAAATTCGGCACCACGCTGGGCGATGATTTTGAAATGATGCGCCAGGTCATCTATCGCCGCTTTGAACGGGCGCTGAAAGAAGATCCCGATCGCCTGACGGATAACTGGCCAGATTTGCTGTTGATCGATGGCGGTAAAGGCCAGCTATCGGCGGTGACCGAGGTGATGAATGAGCTGGGCATCACCGATATTGATATTGTCGCCATTTCAAAAGGGCCTGACCGCAATGCTGGCCGCGAACAGTTTCATATGAATGGCCGCCAAAGCTTTACCTTGCCGCCAAACGCGTCCGCCATGCATTTTCTGCAACGGCTTCGCGACGAAGCGCATCGTTATGCCATTGGCACGCACCGGAACAAGCGCCTGAAAACCGAACTTACCAGCCCGCTGGATGCAGTACCCGGTATCGGCCCGAAACGCAAAAAAGCATTGCTGGCGCATTTTGGATCAGCGCGTGCGGTCTCAGCCGCAGGGCTGAAGGATCTGGAAGCGGTCGAAGGCATTTCAAAAACATTTGCACAGCAGATATTTGACTGGTTCTATAGTGGTCAAAATTAATTTATTAGACTAAACATAGCGACAATGGTTGTGTGCACGCACAGATCGGCAAGCTAGAGGCAAAGACATGATGTCAATTGACAGCATTCCCAACTGGATGACAACGTTACGGATTGCCGTGACACCGATTATCGCCATTATGATATGGATCGACGACACGTCCTATGGGTATCTCGTGGCCTTTATTCTTTTCACGATTGCCAGCATTACAGATTATCTCGACGGTATGCTGGCACGACAAATGAAAATTGAGTCAGGATTTGGCGAAATGCTTGACCCTATCGCCGACAAGATGCTGATTGGGGCTGTTCTGCTGGCACTTGCCAGTGTTGAAACAAGTGGGTGGCTATTTTTGGCACCAGCTTTGATGATACTGAGCCGCGAATTCATAATTTCTGGATTGCGTGAATATCTTGCCAAGATCAATCACACCGTGCCTGTTACCCGATTGGCCAAATGGAAAACGACTGTGCAGATTCTAGCCCTTGGCACTTTAATCGGGGCACCTGCCTTCCCTGAACTTAGCTATGCGCATGATATCGGTTTAGTGCTGTTGTGGGTGGCCGCATTACTTACCTTGCAAACTGGGATGGGATATATTGTCGCTGGATTGCAGCATGTCCCGAATAAGTAAAGCACCTGACCCACTAACAAGATATGTAGATGTAGATATAGATAAATCTAACCGAGGTGCCGATGGTCACTATTTTATATTTTGCATGGCTTCGCGAGCATACCGGATGCGCGCGCGAAGAGGTCATGATTAACGACGATATCCAGACCGTCGCCGATATTGTCAGCTACTTGAAAAAGCAATCAGACGGCCATGCAAAGGCGCTTGGCGATATGGAAACAGTGCGGGTTGCCGTTAACCGCAGCTATGGTAGCGTTGAAACAAAGATTACCGCAGGCGACGAGATTGCCTTTTTCCCACCCGTTACAGGTGGCTAAGTAACGTCTATTTCAAGGTAATCCGCCCACGCACCAGATTTTCATAGCCGTCAACAAGCTGGCGGCTGATATCGGATGGGGTGAAATGATAATCACCGATCTGTGACACCGGCGTTACCTCGGCCGCCGTGCCTGTCAGAAAACATTCCTTCATACTGGCCAGATCATCGGGACTCATATGACGCTCGACAACTTTGATCTGCATTGATTTGGCCATTTTGATAACGGTCTGGCGGGTAATACCATTTAAGAAGCAATCGGGAATGGGCGTATGGATTGTCCCTTCATCATCGATGAAAAACACATTCGCACCTGTCGCCTCGGCGATATAGCCGCGATAATCAAGCATCAATGAATCCTGAAACCCTTTTTTCTCGGCAGCATGCTTGGACAGCGTGCAGATCATATAAAGGCCTGCAGCCTTTGCATGTACTGGTGCCGACTCAGGTGCCGGACGACGCCACTCGGAAATATCCAGCGTGATGCCTTTCATTTTAGTCTCGGGGTCAAAATAGCTTGGCCATTCCCAAGCGGCGATAGCGACATGCGTTGTTGTCTGCTGTGCCGAGATTGCCATCATTTCCGAACCGCGCCAACAAAACGCCCGCACATATCCATCAACAATATTGTTGGCCGCAACAACCGCCATTTTGGCCACTTCGACCTGTTCATCACTGATTGGAATATCAAAATCCAGAATATTGCATGACTGGCGCAACCGCTTTGTGTGCCAAACACCTTCAAATACAACACCTGAATATACACGCTCACCCTCAAAAACGAGACTAGCATAATGTAAACCGTGGCTTAGTGTATGTGTTTTGGCATCACGCCATGGCACAATTTCACCATCCAGCCAAATAGATCCATCCCTGTCATCAAATGGAATTAACGCCATAGTTAGCTCCTACCCTCTGTCAACAACTCTAAAAATCTTGATGTTTTGTTAGTTGTTTAGTTCCAAACTGGCCATTTTATGTTACCTAGGTTTACTAGGTATTTTATCGCAATTATAATTGGTCAACATGGCTGACATAAAACCGATTGGCAAGGCTCTTTTTTTACGCGAAGAAGAGCTTCGACGGGGAATAGAACTGATGTTCTTTGCCTATCGTGACTTTACGGGCGAACCTGATTCGATTCTGGAAAGCCAAAATATGGGGCGTGCCCATCACCGTGCGATCTATTTTATTGGTCGTAGCCCGGGCATTTCCGTATCCGAACTTCTGGTGATTCTAAATATTACCAAGCAAAGCCTATCTCGTGTATTATCAGCTTTGATGGAAAATGAGTTTGTCGTGCAAGAAACTGGCACCACGGATCGCCGACAAAGGTTACTTTATCTGACCGAAAAGGGTATCGCCCTTGAAAATCAGTTGACCAGTGTGCAGGGCAAACGATTTGCACGCGCCTATCGTGAAGCAGGGGTTGATGCTGTTGAGGGATTTCAGCGCGTATTAAGAGGGTTGGTTGACCAATCTACGCGCGATCAAATAGATAGTTTTGACGACAAACCGAAGTGATCACCATCATGATCACAAGAGGCATGTAACAATGAGTCAACATCACATTCTGGTTATTGATGATGATGAGCGTCTTCGTGATCTTTTGCGTCGATTTCTGGAAGAAAGCGGTTTTCGTGTAACGGATGCTGGCAATGCTAGCGAAGCGCGCCAAATTCTATCAGGCATCATGTTCGATCTGTTGATTATCGACATTATGATGCCTGGTGAAACCGGATTGGAATTTTTGGAGGAGTTACGCAAAAAGGATAATGTGCCTGCTTTATTTCTGACCGCTATGTCAGAAACAGAACATCGTATCGAAGGGCTGGAAACAGGTGCTGACGATTATATGTCCAAACCGTTTGAGCCGCGCGAACTTGTGTTACGGATCAAACGTATTCTGCAACGCAAGGCAAGCGTCAATCACGAACCCGATGCGCTGGTCATTTTTGGACCTTTTGCCTTTGACCTCACCACAAGCACACTAACCCGCGATGATGTGCGCATTCACATAACCACCGCCGAACAGCAACTTTTAGCAAATTTTGCGAATGCGCCCGATACCGTATTGTCACGCGATGATCTGTCTAATGCGGTCGAAGGCCGGATGGAAGGCCGTTCTATAGATGTGGCCGTGGCACGGCTTCGGCGCAAATTGGAGCCTGATCCACGCCATCCCGTCTATTTGCAAACCATGCGTAATCGTGGCTGGCTTTTACGAACTGACAGGCCACCCCGATAATGCAGATGCGCGAGTTTCTTCCCAAAACGCTGTTTGGCCGGATGTTATCGATCATTCTGGCACCAATGATTTTCGTGCAGGTCATCACCGTATTTATTTTCTATGAGCGCCATTGGGATACAGTAACGCGCCATATGGCGTCCAGTCTAACTTCGGAATTTGCCTATTTGCTGGAAGAGCTTGGCACCAATCCAACCGATGCAGAACTTCAGACAATAATGGATCATGGCTGGAATTATTTTTCCTTTCCCATCAGCTTTAGCGAAGATACCAACCTGACTGAAACCAATAGAACACCAGCAACAACCTTTGCCGAGCAAATGTTGCGCACCGAGCTTGACAAGCGTGTATCTTTGCCGTGGTTTGTCGATGTCGATAGCGATCCCAATCTAATCTCGGTTGATATACAGCTGGATAACGGGGTGTTGCGTATTTACGCCAGCCGCAAACGTATTTTCAGTTCGACAAGCTGGACATTTATTGGCTGGACGGTTGGATCATCGATCATTTTATTTGGTGTCGCGCTGATCTTTCTGCGTGGTCAGGTGCGCCCCATTCACCGGCTGGCCAATGCAGCACGGCAATTAGGTCTGGGGCGGCAAGCGCCCGATTACCGGCTTGAAGGCGCACAAGAAGTACGGCTGGCTGGTCGTGCCTTTCAGGCCATGCGCCATCGTATCATGCGACAGTTAAACGAAAGAACAGCCATGCTTGCTGGTGTTAGCCATGATTTGCGCACCCCGCTAACAAGGGTTCGTTTGCAACTGGCATTGATGGAAGATAATGACGATCATAAGGCCATTCGTCAGGATATTGACGAAATGGAAAATATGATTGATGGCTATCTGTCCTTTGCCGCAGGTGAAGGTGAAGAACCAACTGTCGAAGTTGAAGTGGACAAGATGGTATCACGGCTAGTTAGCCAAGCGGCCAAGTCGCATAATTTTGACATCAGCTTTGAAGCGCCCGATCCAGCCATTCCGCCTTTTTCAATCCGCCGCAATGCGATCCAGCGTGCCTTTTCGAATATTATTTCAAATGCGGTGCGTTATTCAACAAAGACAGTTGTCACGGTTCGTGTACGCAATGATGAAATCACCTTTATTTTCGATGATAATGGTGCTGGCATTCCTGAAGAATTGCGCGCTGATGCGGTGCGCCCCTTTATCCGGCTTGAAGAGTCGCGTAACCGCAAAACTGGCGGCACTGGATTAGGGCTGTCGATTGCCAGCGACATTGTGCTGGGGCATGGTGGTGAACTGACGCTTTTAAATTCGCCATTAGGCGGTTTGCGGGTGACCATAAAGCTACCTATGTAGGGTGCCTGATCTCAATATAGGCGGCCACCATCAGGCACTGGTCGATCAGGGCAGACAAGCATAACCTCTCCATCATCATCCGGCACGCCAAGCGTTAGCACCTCGGACATGACAGGGCCAATCTGGCGCGGTGGGAAATTAACCACGGCCATGACCTGTTTGCCAAGTAACGCATCGCAATCATAATTCTTTGTTATCTGTGCAGATGATTTCCGCGTTCCCAGATCGCCGCCAAAATCGATAAGCAGTTTGATCGCTGGTTTGCGCGCTTCGGGAAAAGGTTCGGCCTTTATGATTGTTCCACAACGGATATCCAATTTGAGAAAATCGTCAAAGCTAGCTTCAGTCATGATGAGTCTCTTTATCTGCCGCGATGTTGTCATCGGTCATATTATTGCTATCAGAAGCAGATGCG